>Ga0208571_1000047_pt1 | contig 45423 bp, 37 predicted proteins | sample DeeseametaMP0103_FD_184223 | JGI IMG/M metagenome (GOLD analysis project Ga0208571, IMG submission 184223) | Marine microbial communities from the Deep Atlantic Ocean - MP0103 (SPAdes) | ecosystem: Environmental > Aquatic > Marine > Oceanic | place: Atlantic Ocean | collected 2010-12-22
CCTTACGTTTTACGGAATGTCCCATTCCGCCGATTTCAAATGATGTTCTCGGTTCAGCCATTTCTCGCCTCCTTACTCTGCGGGAGTTTCTTGAAGTTTGTTAGCAGCATATTGCACCGCTTTCACAATATTCATATAACCGGTACACCGGCATAAGTTGCCCGAAATTCCCCAGCGGATTTCATCGTCTGTGGGGTTCGGATTCTTATCAAGCAAAGCCTTACTTGACATGATCATTCCTGGGGTGCAGAAACCGCACTGCAGGCCATGTTCTTCCATAAATCCTTCCTGAAGGGGATGTAGATCTCCATTTTGAACCATGCCTTCAATGGTAGTCACCTCACGGCCATTGGCCTGTACGGCAAATACGGTACAGGATTTGACCGCTGTTCCATCCAGCAGAACGGTGCAGGCCCCGCAATGGGTTGTGTCGCAGCCAATGTGGGTTCCTGTCAGGCCGCAATTATCCCGAATTAAATGGACCAAAAGCAGCCGGTCTTCTACCTCAGCACTTTTGGCTTCACCATTAATCGTTACTGTAATCGATTGGGTAGCCATATCAATTTCCTCCTTCGGCTCTTTCTTTTGCAAGCATGATCGCCCTGGCAGTCAGGGTTTTTACCATTGCACGCTTATACTCTTCTGAACCACGATGATCTCCGACCGGCTGGGAAGCGGCTGCTGCCAGTTCCGCTGCCTTATCCGCGTCTTCCTGCGAAACGGTAGTACCCACCAATGCATCCTGTGCTTCCATAGCGCGTATGGGAGTCGGCCCAACATTGGTGAGGGCAATTCCGGCACTAGTGCAGTTATCGCCATCAAATCGGAGTGCGGCGGCCGCACCGGCAATGGCGTAGTCACCTACTTTTCGTTCCAGCTTTTTATATGCAGCACCTGATTTGCCATCATTCATCGGGATTCTTAATTCGGTCAGAATCTCATTTTGTTCAAGGGCTGTCATGAGTGGCCCCTTGAAAAAGTCATCAATTGCGATTGTACGCTCTCGATTGCCGAAAATTCCTCCTGGTCCTTTTATGACAACTTCTGCGCCAAGGGCGACCATGGTTGCCGGATGATCATTGGCTGGATCGCCGTGGGCAATATTGCCGCCAACAGTTGCCATATTGCGCACCAATGGATCAGCGATGACCTCCGAAGTATCTTTTAAAATGGGATATTTTTCTGCAACCAAATCTGATGTTTCGAGCGTAGCTTCGCGTGTCATAGCGCCGATACAAAGGTATCCATTCTCTTCTTTAATATAGTTGAGATCGGAAAGTCCATTTATATCGACAAGGTTGGTTGGTTCTGCAAGACGCAGTTTCATCATGGGGATCAGGCTATGTCCGCCGGCAAGGATTTTAGCGTCTTCGCCAAGTTCACCAAGCAGTTTGATGGCCTCATCCAAGGTTGCAGGTGCATGATAGTCAAATGATCCTGGGATCATAGTACGCCTCCTTTTCTATTTATCCTCTCGTACTGTAACGTGCGCTGGCCTCTCCAATAGGGCCATGAAGTGTAGTTATAATCCAAATAATAATCAAGGAATACCCAATCAATTTATTTGCCCTTCCATTGACATTTAGGTGATAAAGACCTATTTTTGCCTGCATGAATTTGAAGAACATCCAATCTATAGAAAATGTTCAGGATCGGCTGGAAAAGCATAATTACATTGCAGATCGGCCTTTGGCTACATCGCTCTACTTATCTTTAAGAATGGAAAAACCCATTTTTCTTGAGGGTGAACCGGGTGTGGGCAAAACAGAAGTGGGTAAAGTATTGGCCCAAATTCTAGGTACGGACCTGATTAGACTGCAGTGTTATGAGGGTTTAGATGTACATAATGCCATTTATGAGTGGAATTATTCCCGGCAGATTTTGCAAATCCGCATGATGGAAGCGGAGGGCCAAACGAGTAAAGATGACATTTCAAAGGAAATTTTTGGCTCAGAATTTTTGATTAAACGGCCCCTATACCAGGCCATTGATTATAGCGGTGATAATCCACCTGTTCTATTGATCGACGAATTGGATCGGGCAGATGAGGAATTCGAGGCCTATTTATTAGAGGTACTTTCGGAATATCAAATCTCGATACCTGAAATCGGAACTGTAAAAGCGACAAAACCACCGGTGGTAGTTATTACTTCCAATCGTACCAGAGAGATCCATGATGCATTGAAGCGGCGCTGCCTTTACCATTGGATTAGTTATCCATCCGCGGATCAGGAATTTGAAATAATTAAACGAAAAATTCCCGAAGTGAATGATGCTCTCGGCCGGCAGGTCGTCGCTTTTGTCCAGGCTATGCGTCAGCAGGATTTTTATAAACTACCGGGTATTTCCGAAACGATTGACTGGGCCAATGCGCTGATAAAACTGGGCACAACGGAACTATCGACCGAAATAACCTCCGATACATTGGGTGCGCTCCTCAAATACCAGGATGATATTGAAAAAATGGATAACGAGACTACCCATGGCTTGGTCCAGCGCGCATTTGCAGAAGCTAATCTGATTTCCGTTTAATACACTTGCTGTGAATACAGTAGTCCAATCCCAACTCCATGATGCCATAACTGTATTTGGACGGTTCCTTCGCCAGGCTGGTTATAGTGTTGGTACTGGAGAAATTATGACCGCCATTGATGCTAGTTCGAAAATAGACCTGTTAAATCGAGACGACTTTCGCCATGCACTGAAAGCCTGTCTTATTACGGACCATAAGTTCATTCCCTTGTTTGATCAATTATTTGATCTTTACTGGCGCAATCCTGATCGGATCGAAAATGTATCTGATATTCTGCGCAAATTATATGAATCCCGTTTGTCCCAGGCAGAACTCCAGAGCATGAAAGACCAAATAAAAGAACTTTATCATAAGCGGCTGGAAAGTTTGAAAGAAAGGGAAAAAAACGCTAAAGAAGATAGCGAAGAAAAAACAATTGATGTTTTCCTTTATAGCCCGGAGGAAATTTTGCGGGAAAAACGTTTTGATGCCTATACCACTGAAGAACTGGAAGAAACCAAAAAATTTATCAGTCGCTGGAAATGGGAGTTCGGAGAAAGAAAACTGCGTCGCTTACATGCAGGACGAACCCCTTACCGCTTGGATATTCGCGGTACGATACGTAAAAATATATTCCCTGCACAAGATTTTATAGAATTGCAGTGGAAAGAAAGAAAAACAAAGGTAAGGCCGTTGGTACTACTCACAGACATCAGTGGTTCAATGGACCATTATACACGGATTTTACTCCATTTCATTTTTACCATTCACTTGGTTAATAAGCATATTGAGGCATTTACTTTTGGTACCCGTTTAACTCGGATTACACATTATTTACGGCAAAAGAATATCAATGATGCCTTGGATTTGGTCAATGAATCAGTAAAAGATTGGTCCGGCGGTACAAAAATTGGGGAAACATTGGAAACCTTTAATCGATTGTGGGCCCGAAGGGTGCTTAGCGGCGGGGCAGTAGTCCTAATCATCAGCGACGGTTGGGATACAGGAAATATCGAACTGTTAAAAAAAGAATCAGAACGGTTGCACCGCAGCTGCCACCGCCTGATATGGTTGAATCCCAACCTGGGTTATAAGGATTATGAACCATTGACACAGGGCATACAAACAATCCTGCCCAATGTGGATGACTTTTTGCCAATTCATAATCTGAATAGTTTAATTGAATTGGGCCGCATATTAAAACAACTGGATAAAAGACAAACTTTCAGGGCAATGGCATGAAAATTTCAGCGACTATCCTGGCAGCGGGCCAGTCTTCCCGAATGGAAGACGATAATAAACTTCTACTATCCATTCTGGGATCACCCATGATCAGCAATGTCTGTAAAACGGTTTTGGCTGCCGGTATCGATCCCGTTGTAGTTGTAACAGGGTTTGAAAGTGATCTTGTGACTCAAGCAATCCCTACAGGTGTCAATGAAATTATCTTTAATTCTCATTGGCAATCAGGTATGGCCAGTTCCATTTATAAGGGGATGTCTATCTTGCCCCAAAATGTGGATGGCAATATGATTGTTTTAGGCGATATGCCAATGATATCCAAGGATACTTTAATCTTGTTGATGGATGAGTTTATTGCACAAAGAGGTAAACATATTATCTATCCGGTATACATGGAACGTCAGGCGAATCCAGTGATTTTTCCCAAAAAGTATTTCCAAGAAATATTGGCATCAACAGGAGACCGCGGCTGCAAAAGAGTATTAAAACAATATCCAGATGATGCTGTGGGTGTATCAATTGATTCACAGGATGTGGTCCTTGATTGCGACAATGAGATTGATTATTTTAGGTTATTAGAAGAGATGCAGGAATTCGATGTCAAAACATAGAGATATTTTTAAAAAAATTACGGACCTTGATGCATCAGAAACACCATTTGCAATAGCATCTATTTTCAAGGTCAATGGCTCATCGTCTGGAAAGGTTGGCGATAAGGCATTATTTGATGAAAATGGTAAGCGAATTGTTGGCTATATAGGTGGTGGGTGTATAGAAAATCGAGTCGCCGCAACAGCGAAAGAAACTTTAATAGATGGTGTACCCAGGACTGTTGAAATTGATCTAGACAGTGATCAAATGGATATGGGTATTCCATGTGGAGGTTATATGTCTGTAATTGTTGAACCACAAATGATTAATCCAACCCTTCTTATTAGAGGCATGGGCCGGGTTGTAGAAGTATTATGTCAGCTGGCCAGCGTATTAAAATTCAAAGTGGTGTTACAAACTTCAGAAGATGAAAAAGACCGATACCCCGAAGCAGAAAGAATTATATGCGAACCGCTGGAAATGGATGACATTGATTTTAAAGTGGATTATTTTATATTAGCTACCCACCACCGCAATGATGATAAAATTTCCTGTGAAGCCTTGAAAAAGGGAATCCCCTATGTGGGTGTTGTTGCCAGCAATAAGAAAACGGGAATTATCACTGAATATTTGTTGAAAAACGGTATTTCTGCAGCTGACCTTAAACGATTTCATGCACCAACCGGTCTGGATTTGAAATCAAAATCGGCAGAAGAGATTGCATTAAGTATTTTATCTGAAATGGTCATGTTAAAAAATGGCGGAACAGGTGAACCTATGCGCGACTTGAATAATTCTGACCAACCCAATGTCGAGGGTTAATCAACGATTAATTATACCTAGCGTAATTCATTTAAATTATTACTAATGACCAAACCTATTTATCTGGATAACCAGGCTACGACCCCTTTGGACCCAGCGGTCCTTGAAGCCATGCTGCCATATTTCAATGACAAATTTGGTAATGCAGCCAGCGTACATCATTCTTTTGGGCATGAAGCAAAAGAGGCAGTAGAAAGATCTAGGACAATTATTGCCAAGGAGTTAAACACCAGCGCAAGGGAAATTGTATTTACCAGTGGTGCCACGGAATCAATCAATCTTGCTATAAAAGGTATCTCCGAGAAATTAAAGGAGAAAGGCAAGCACATTATAACACAGGTCACAGAACATAATGCTGTGTTGGATACTTGTTCAGCATTGGAGAGACGGGGCTGGGAGATTACCAAATTACCCGTCAAACAGGATGGCCGGATAGATCCGAGGATGATCGAAGATGCAATTCGCAAAGATACTGTTTTAGTGACAATCATGCATGCAAATAATGAGATCGGGGTAATTCAGCCCGTTCGAGAAATTGGTGATATTTGTAAACGACATGGTGTTTATTTCCTGGTTGATGCATCCCAATCATTTGCTAAGATATCGGTCGATGCCCAAGGGATTAATATTGACCTGTTAGCATTTACCGCACACAAGATCTATGGGCCGAAAGGTATTGGTGCACTTTTCATTAAAAAGAAAAACCCTTCAGTGGAGCTCGAACTGCAAATAGATGGCGGGGGACACGAACGCGGATTCCGCTCCGGAACCCTTCCTGTGGCTCTTATCGTTGGATTTGGGAAAGCTGTTGAACTTTGTTCACAAAATCGAGATGCTGAAAATAAACGCCTAAAACAATATCGCGATCAACTCATTGATGATATTATGACCGCACATACCGATGTTATTTTAAATGGCAGCAGGGAGCAAAGGCTGTCAAATAATTTGAATCTTTGTTTTCCTGGCATAGAAGCTGAAACAATGATTATGAATATGAAAAATATTGCCTGTTCTACCGGGTCCGCCTGCACCAGCGCATCCTTGGAACCTTCTCATGTAATCACAGCATTGGGGTATGATACAGAACTAGCCCATACAGCCATACGCTTTAGTCTGGGTAGATTTAATAATGCAGATGAAATCGCTGCCGCAGGTAATATAATAATTAATGCAGCTACTGCTGCTAAGCAGAAAAAAAGTAATTACCTTTAGAGAATTGATTGTTGTTCTTTAATCCATCTTTTAACTTGCAGCTAATATTATGGCCAGTTTTTTAATAAATATAAATGGGGAAAAACGGCAGGTTAAAGTAGATGGTAATACACCACTACTTTGGGTTTTACGTGATGAACTGAAACTAACTGGTACGAAATATGGCTGTGGACGCGGACTTTGTGGCGCCTGTACCGTGCATATCGATGGCGAAGCAACCCGGTCTTGCATAACCGCCATTGAAAACATGCAGGGCAGCGAGATTACCACCATTGAAGGATTATCCCAACATTCCGATCATCCGGTTCAAAAAGCCTGGGTGGCAGAGGATGTGCCACAATGCGGTTATTGCCAGTCTGGTCAGATCATGACAGCTGCTGCCTTTTTAGAGAGAAATAGTAATCCCGATAAAGACGATATAAATGCTGCTATGAAAATGAATATTTGCCGTTGTGGGACTTACCAGAGGATCCGTAAGGCAATCGGACGTGCTGCAGAGGAATTGCAAAATGGCTGAGAAATCAGTTATAAACCGCCGGGATTTTATCAAAGTCGTATCGACTACCGGAGCTGGTCTGGTAATTGGCTTTCATTTACCCTTTAAGAATAGAGTCCAAGCTGCTGCCCTTGGATCCGTTATACAATTTAAACCGAATGCCTGGGTTACTGTGCATCCTGATGAATTAGTTACAATTACTGTTAGTAAATCGGAGATGGGTCAGGGAGTTTGGACATCCTTACCGATGCTTATTGCCGAAGAAATGGAACTGGATTGGACCAAGGTACAGATTAAACAGGCGCCAGTAGATAAGGAACGCTATGGTAGGCAGGGGACAGGCGGTAGTTTTTCAATACGCGGTTCATGGGAAAAATTGAGAAAAGCCGGTGCAGTTGGTAAGGATATGCTCAGGAATGCTGCAGCTCATGAGTGGTCTGTTCCCAAGAATGAATGTTACGCAGAAAAGGGTTTTATCATTCATCAGCCAAGTGGAAAGAAACTGAGCTATGGCGATCTATCCGGGAAAGCAGCAACACTTGATATTCCAAAAGAGGTGGTCCTTAAGGATCCCGATAATTTTCGCATCATTGGTAAAAAATTACCGAGGAAAGATACACCGCTAAAAGTAAATGGCACAGCCCAATTTGCCATGGATATTGACCTACCGAATATGGTTTATGCATTCATTGTACGTTGTCCAATCTTTGGCGGGGAATTGAAATCGATAAACGATACCAGGGCAAGAGAGATAGAAGGCGTGCTTGATGTATTTGCGGTTGAAAATGGTGTGGCTATAGTAGGAACATCCACTTGGGCAGCTCTAAAAGGACGAAAAGCATTGGCTATCACTTGGGATGAGGGACCAAATAAGGATGTAGATAGTAAATCGATATATGAGTATTTAAAGAAACGCAGTCGGAAAAGAGGTGCTACTGGAAGGAATAATGGTAATGTAAAACGTGCGTTGAACAAAGCGGACACAATAGTTGAAGCAGTTTATGAACTTCCCTTCCAAGCTCACGCCACCATGGAGCCAATGAATTGTGTGGTAGATGTCCAATCCGATCTCTGCCGAATTTGGGCACCGACCCAGGCTCCCCAACAGGCCAGAAAAAGAGCCGCAGAAATCTCAGGGTTACCACTGGACAAAGTTGAAGTAAATGTTACCTTTCTTGGGGGAGGATTTGGTCGTCGAACTTTTAATGATTTTATTGATGATGGCCTGGCAGTGTCGAAGCGCATGGGAAAACCAGTTAAATTGATCTGGAAAAGGGAAGATGATATGCGCCATGATTACTACCGTCCTGCCAGCCGACATGTATTAAAGGGTGGATTGACAAAAAGCGGCAAAACAACTGCCTGGACTCATCGAGTAGTTGCACCATCCATTATTTTTGGACAAATGTTTAAATACCCTATACCATTTAAGGATAAGCTGGATGGAGCACTTGTGGCACTTGAGGGCGCCAAGAATCTGCCTTATGAAATCCCTAACATCCGTGTAGATTATAAATCAGCAAATACTGCTGTACCAATTGGGTGGTGGCGATCTGTCTACAATTCTCAGAATGCCTATGCCAATGAATGCTTTATGGATGAACTCGCCCATGCGGCCAATATGGATCCGTTACAATATCGCTTGCAATTGCTTGCTGATGCGCCCCGGCACGGTAACATCTTGAAATTAGCGGCCGAAAAAGCTGGCTGGGGTGAGTCAACACCCGCTGGTCATTATAAAGGATTATCCTGTCACGAATCTTTTGGTTCATATGTTGCCCAAGTAGCGGAAGTATCCATCGGGGAAGACAATGTTGTACATGTCCATCGGGTAGTTTGTGCAATAGACTGTGGGCAAACTGTTAATCCTTCCATTGTAGAGGCGCAGATGGAAAGTTCTATTGTCTACGGTCTTTCGGCAACTTTGCATGGGGAGATTACCATCGAAAATGGCGCTGTGGTTCAGAGCAACTTTCACGAATTTGAAGTACTCCGGATGGATGAAATGCCGGAAATAGAAGTACATAATATTAACAGCACTGCTACCCCTGGTGGAGTTGGAGAACCCGGGCTGCCTCCTATTGCGCCAGCTGTTGCTAATGCGGTTTTTGCTGCAACTGGTATACGCGTGCGGAAGCTTCCAATAAAACCAGAAGATTTACGTTCTTAAATATTAGTCGACTTCATTTTTAATAATGATAATGAAGTTAACATAATTCACGTCATGGTGATCTAACTTTGAAAAAAGCTGTCTCAGGTTTTAGTTCTATCACTGATTCGTTAAAGATCGCCTCAAAAGTTGGATTTGGGAATTTCTATCGGTCCATCACTTCAAGAAACACCTGCAAAACCTGCGCACTGGGCATGGGCGGGCAAAAAGGCGGAATGACCAATGAAGTCTCCAGCTTTCCTGAAATATGCAAGAAAAGTATCCAGGCCCAACTGAGTGACATTCAGCAAGCGATACCTGAATCCTTTTTTCAAGATAACACTATCGCTGATTTCAAACAGATCACTCCGAGAAAACTGGAAAGATTGGGCCGACTGAATACACCATTGTACAAAAAAAGAGAGAGTAACCAATATATACCAATTAGCTGGAACAAAGCCCTGAAAAAGATATTTGCTACACTGCAGCAAACAGATCCAGAGAGAACATTTTTCTATAGTTCCGGAAGATCATCCAATGAGGCAGCATTTCTATTACAATTATTCGTAAGAGTCTATGGCACAAATAACATCAACAATTGCTCATACTATTGCCACCAGGCTTCCGGGGTCGGCCTAAGCGCTACCATCGGCAGCGGGACTGCCACTGTTGTTTTAGAAGATTTACGACAGTCGGATATGATTTGGGTTATCGGAGCTAATCCATCGTCAAATCATCCACGCTTACTCACGGAGCTGCTCCGCTGCCGCAGGCGGGGCGGTAAAGTAATTATTGTTAATCCTATAAAAGAACCCGGTCTGGTTCGATTTAACGTCCCCAGTGATTGGAGATCGATGCTTCTTGGGGATAATGAAATTGCCACAGATTTCGTACAGCCGAATATAGGTGGTGACATTGCATTATTTAAGGGTATTGCGAAGATACTGATCGAAAGTGGAAATATTGACATGGCATTCATCGAGGACCATACGTCAGGGTACCAAGGTTACGCACAAGATATCATGGAAACTTCATGGACAGATATAACAACATCGTCTGCTATTGACAGGGCCCAGTTCAACCACCTTGCTGATCTATATTTATCTGCTGAAAATGTTATCTTTAGCTGGGCTATGGGAATCACGCATCACGATCATGGGGTGGATAATGTCGAATCAATTGTAAATCTTGCTCTAATCAGGGGTATGGTTGGGAAGGAAAATGCCGGTCTTCTACCGCTAAGGGGCCACTCAAATGTACAGGGGGTTGGTTCTATGGGGGTTACCCCAGCCCTGAAGGATACTGTGTTGAAAAAACTCGAAAAACAGATGGGATTTTTGGTGCCCCAGGCAAATGGTTTGGATACAATGGGATGTATTAAATCAGCCTATAACGGTGAGATGGATTTTGCCTTTCTAATGGGCGGTAACCTATATGCTGCTACACCGGATGCACAGTATTCTGAGCAAGCCCTAAGCAATGTTCCATTTAAGGTCTTTCTAACCACTACCTTAAACCAAAGCCATTTTTTCGGTGTGGGCGAGGAAACAATCATATTGCCTGTAGCAGCACGGGATGAAGAGAAACAACCAACCACCCAGGAATCCATGTTTAATTTTGTGCGTATGAGCGATGGTGGTATCGTCAGGCTAAATAACGTTAGGTCAGAAATAGATATTATTGCAGATATTGCAGCGGGAACGCTGGGCAACGACAAGATTGATTTTTTGACCTTCAAGAAACACGCTAATATTCGCGATGCAATTGGGCAGATCATTCCGGGATTTGAGAATATTAAGGAAATTGATCGTACGAAGGAGGAATTTCAAATCGGTAATAGAACCTTTCATAAACCAGAGTTTGCTACAGTAGATGGAAATGCTATTTTCAAGACAATAAAGATTCCGCCATCAAAGGGAAAAAATGGACAATTCAAAATGACCAGTATCCGCAGTGAGGGTCAGTTTAATACCATTGTTTATGAGGAAGCAGATACTTTTCGGAACATTAATGAACGTTGGGTAGTGCTGATGAATGCGTCCGACATTCAGAAACTCGGATTATGCCAGGGGGATAAAGTGGACCTGCATAGTGCAACAGGAAAAATGAAAGCAGTCAAAATACAGTCATTTGATATTGCTGAAGGAAATGTGGCGACCTTTTTTCCCGAAGGAAATAAATTAATTTCCACAGTCATTGATGAACGTAGCAAAACACCCAGTTTTAAATCCACGGCAATAAACATTACACCTGTGTACAGTAATTAGTCGAATCTTTTCGTATTTACCTCCGTCGGGTTTTCGAAGAAACAATAGTTTCATAATCATCCGGTGTATTCATATTGAAAAAAGCATCCTTATCCGAGTCCATGGTGATTATAGTGAAATTTTCATTTTCAACTAAGCTCTGCAAACTAAAATCTTCATTTTCAAGTCTAGAATTGAGTAGCGACATTAATCGACGGTTGTAAAACCCTGCTAAGGGTTCTAATCCTTTCCTGGTTTTGGGTATAACACCATAACTATTTTTATGTTTTTCCCCCCATAATTTTTCGATTACTGTTACGGTCAACAGCGGTAAATCACAAGACAGAATCAAATTCCATTCACTTTGAGTATGGTGCAGGGCTGTGTATAAACCATTAAATGGCGCCCGCAAAATTAATTTGTCTGCGATAAAAGGCTTATCCAGTTCAATAGGCTGATCCTTGCCAACCACCCACCTAGAGCCAAAATCGCTACATTTTTCCCAAAGATGATCTAAAACAGGTTTCCCATCAATTTGAACCTTCCATTTTCGAGATCCAAAGCGTTGGCTTTGCCCACCAATGAGAATGTATGCTGATGCATGGATCATGGGATATACGATTACTAGAGTGAATTAATTTATTTCACCCCAGCTATATTAAATACAAAAATAGATTAATTGGATATAAATTGGCTTGTAAATCTGGAGATCCTACATTAATAATTCAAATATTTCATTACGCTCATAATATTGTATTAATAGCCTGAATTAATGTCCATCCATCCCCTAGACATAACAATAGTCATTCTTTACTTGAGCATGGTCGTATCGATTAGGTTTTACTTAAACACGCGCGCTTCCCACAAGCTCGATACTTATTTTCTTGCTGGTAGATCAGTTTCATGGTATATCCTCGGCGTGTCAAACTCATCATCGATGGTTAATATTACCGGGACTATGCGACATATATCATTAAGATTTGAGAGCCATTGATACATCGATTGCCACCAAACAAACTGTTGATGTGCATTCCAATTTTAGGCAACCGAAAATGATGGATTGGGCATCCTGAAAAATTAATGGTTAAAAAATTATTACTATTTATTTTACCGGTTACACTTACTATTGGCTTTTCACAGCAGCGTAAAATGGGACTTGATGAACCAAATGAAAATGAAATTGATTTGAAATATCTATTTTTCCTGCCCAAGGACTTTTATAGCGATAAAAATACACGCTGGCCGCTGATATTGTTTCTTCACGGCATGGGCGAAAGAGGTGCTGACCTAGAATTGGTAAAAATACACGGCATTCCCAAGATAGTAGAGGCTCAAACAGATTTTCCGTTTATTACTGTATCACCCCAATGTCCAATTGAATATGTGTGGCAGGACGATGACATGCAGCAAGCAGTAGAGGGCATCTTGCTGAAAATAATAAAAAATTATCGGGTAGATAAAATGCGAGTCTATATTACCGGATTAAGTATGGGGGGGTACGGTACTTGGGCACTAGCTGCCCGCCGTCCTGATCTCTTTGCCGCGGCTGTGCCCATATGTGGCGGCGGTGATCCGGCAACTGTTAATGTATTGAAAAATTTGCCAATCTGGGTTTTTCATGGAGGTCTCGATGAGGTAGTATTGCCCGAAGAATCGGAAAAAATGGTTAGAGCGCTGGAAAAAGAAGGGGGCAAGGTCCGTTATACATTATATCCAGAAGCGTACCATGATTCGTGGACAGAAACGTATGATAACCCTGCACTGTATGATTGGTTACTAAACAATAGAAAAGCAGAAAATTAAGGAATGACGCTTATAATGAAGGTACGGGATTTAGCCAAAATGATTGATCATTCGCTTTTGCACCCTACCATGACCGAGCAGGATTTACGGAATGGTTGTGAAATAGCGAAAAAATATGGTGTTGCGGCTGTAGTTATAAAACCATATGCAATTCCTATTGCGGTGGAAATTTTACAGGGTTCAGATGTGCTGGTCGGTTCAGTTATTGGCTTTCCTCATGGGGCTACTCCAGTCAACATCAAGGTATTCGAAACAGAACAAGCTATACAAGCAGGTGCAGTTGAAATTGATATGGTTGTCAATGTTGGTAAAGTATTAGATGAAGACTGGGATTATATCCGCAATGAATTAGCGTCCATTAGGGAAGTAACCAAAAAACACCGTGTTATTTTAAAGGTTATTTTTGAAAACGATTACCTGAATCAGGATCGTCACAAGATAAAACTTTCCAAACTATGCAGTGAAGTCCAGGTTGATTATATCAAAACATCTACAGGATATGGATTTGTGAAAGGGGATGATAGTAAATATTCCTATACGGGAGCAACTGACCACGATTTGAGATTAATGCGTAAAGCAGCTGATCCCAGTGTTCAGGTAAAGGCAGCTGGCGGTGTAAAGAATCTTGATGACCTTTTGCGGGTTCGTGAGCTTGGCTGCACCAGGGTCGGGGCAACGGCAACCGTTGAAATACTGGAAGAAGCTAAGGCGAGGTTTGGCTCGGAATACTGAAATTTTGAAGGAATGAATAGTATGAAAGCCTACGTATTACGCAAACACGGTAAACCAACAGTTTTGCAACCAACAGATATTCCTATTCCTGCACTGGGGCCAGAACAGGTCAGGGTGAATATTGAATGCATTGGTTTGAACTATGCAGAAATTATGGCCCGGAAAGGTTTCTACGGCTGGGCACCCCAAATGCCCTATACTTTGGGTATGGAAGCTTATGGGAAAATTGAGGCCATCGGTGACAATGTGTCAGCTAGAGTTGTAGGGGACAAGGTGATCATTGGTACGCAGTACGGTTGCTACGCAGAAAAATTTGTCGGTCACTGGCAGGCTACGGCCCCTGCGATCGAACAATTTACGCCTGAAGAAAATGCAGCATTTTTCGTCAATTTCTCCACCGCATGGGTCGGATTATTCGAAATGGCAAAACTTGAAGCAGGTGAATCTGTCTTGATTCAGGCTGCTGCCGGTGGTGTTGGGACCGCTGCACTGCAAATGGCCAAAGCCTTGAACTGTACTGTCTACGGCACGGTAAGTAACCCGGCAAAAGTAAAATTACTCCAGGATTTGGGAATTGACTATGCGATTAACTATTTGGAGGAGGACTTTGAAGATTTGGTAAAGAAATTAACGGATGGTCAGGGCGTAGATGTAGTCCAGGAAATGGTTGGAGGCGATGTGTTCAAAAAGAGTGTACGGGTGCTTAAGCCTTTGGGTCGGATCATTGTAATGGGTTATGCCAGTATGGACCTAAAGAAGTGGAATCCATTATCATGGTATAAAACCTGGCAGGGTGTACCAAAAGCAAACCTTATGGATATGTCCAAACGTGTATATAGCATGATGTCTTTCCATTTGGGTTACCTCATGAAGGATGAGGCTATCATGGATCGCATTATTCAGCGATTATCCGAATTTGTTATTAAGCATAATTTGCGTCCTGTAGTAGGACAGACTTTTTCCTTTGACGAGATCCATAAGGCCCATGAATTAATGGAATCACGGAAAAGCATGGGCAAGATCGTTATTACAGTCTAGTTTAATTTTATGCAGGTTTACGAGTATATTGTAATTGAATCAGGATTTGAGGGCTCTGTAGCTGCCCTTCGTCTTGCTGAAAAAGATTACAAAGTACAGGTTTCTGAAAAAATTTAATCTATTAATTACATTGACAATTAATACACTGTAATGGCTTCATTGGCTGATTGTTGTGCCCCCGGCACGATCATAGTGGATAAGTTCATGCCGGTGGCTGAGGATGTGTCATTACGCGTAATTACTTTTTCACCTGCAGTTGATTATAAAAACCCTATTATCTTTATTATACCTGGCTGGATATCAACTGTTGAGGGGTGTAAAACGATGCTTTCTGATTTTACCAGAGACCATACAGTTATTTACATGGAGACTAGGGAAAAACCATCAGCGAAAATATCCAAATATTCAGATCTAGGTGTGGAAAAAATTGGGGAAGATATTGCTGCGGTCATTCACAAAAAAAATCTATTAGAAACCGAATATATTTTACTCGGCAGTTCCCTCGGTGCTACTGGTATTATTGAAGGGTATCATTTATTTGACTCACGACCTAAGTGTTTAATTATGATCGGACCGAATGCTGCATTTGGTTTTACCTTCTTGGCGAAAATTATCATAAGGGTATGTCCGGTATCTTTATATCAATTTGCAAAACCATTTATCAAATGGTACATGAAAAAAAATTATCTGGATGTAGGAGCGGATCCAGACCAATATAAAAATTACAGTGATCTGTTGAATGACATAGAACCAAGAAGAGTAAAAAGATCTGCTTTAGCCAATTTTGACTACACAGTGTGGCAGCGCTTGAGCGATATTGATTGTCCAGCGTTGATATTAGGTGGCTCTAGTGATGTGATGCATAACCCGCTGAATGTTGAGTTGATTGTTAAAGAAATGAAGGATGTACAGTATATTGATCTCGAAATCAATTCAAGAACCTATGGGCAAGAAGCAATAGATATAATGAGATCATTTATGGATTTAGGTGAGGCAAAGGTTTAATTGTTTTGAATGTAATGGATAATTGCTGGTCTTCTTCCTAAAATTCGTTTACAACTTATAGCGTTTTGAAAGAGTAATACCATTTGCGATCGTATAATTATATCAATTCGTTGATTAAAATATTGATCTTATTACCGCTGTGCTTTAATTATGCACGGGGTGATGAGACTAGTACAGATATCATAGTCAAATTAAAGGTTGAATCGAAATATGAGTTCCATAATCGCTTTGGGGAATATCTTGAGATCCTGCAATATCAAATAAAAACCAACTATGATAAGCTTGGCAAAGTGTCCTCGGTGATACATTATGATGGAGAAGGCAATTTGCAGAGCAAAGATATTTACTATTATAACAATGTCGGTTATCTGGTGGAATTATCTAGTTATGGCCCTGATGGGTTACTTGTATGGAAAAACATATTTGCATATGGTGATCATAACAAAATAACCCATGAAGCATCCTATAATCCTGATGGGTCACTGGCTTGGGAAGACAAGTACAAATATGATAAGAATGATCATCTTATAGAGAAGGTTTCATATCTCATAGAGGAAGAAAACGAATATGTCAGCCGGACTTTTCGGTATGATTCACAAAATCAATTAGTAAAAGAGACTTCTTTTTACCCTGACGGCAAACGCAGCAGTGATTTCATTTATACGTATGATTTTGATGGCAAACTGGTCGAAGAAAAGTTTTATGATTACTACAAAAAGCTTACCCTGAAAGATCAATATAAATATGATCGAAAAGACAATCTCAAAGAATGGGTGCTAATCGATAAAGATGGTAAATTGGTCGATAATTACCAAGGCATCGCCAAAAAGTTATATCAATATAATAGGAATAGTGATGTCATTAACATAGAACTGAAGGATGATCGAGGCAGTGTAGTGAAAAAGGAAATATTTCAATATGGTAAAGATGGACGATTGATTGAGTCTGTTAAATTTTATGTGAAATTTATGTTCGGCAAGGTACATGAAATACCCATAGAAAAGACCACATTTCAATATGAGCGGTGGTAATTTTTACTATGCGCAGTAAGTCTATTTATTATTTTATTGTGTTGCTAATCCTGGTCGGTTGTTCTGATAATTCACCAGCTATAAAAAAGGTCATTGTAAAGGATAATTCTGCCAGACTTGTTGATAATCCTAGAACAAAATCTCCCATAACTTTTATACCAATTGGCACCGAATTAGAAGTACTAAAAATAAAGGATGTAAAGAAAGGCTTGTTCAACACGACCTGGTTCCAGGTGCCTTACGAAGATACCATAGGGTGGATCAATATGTTTTTTGTAACAGTTGATTCAAATGCCACTATAGAGGATATGAGAAAACTTACCAATCGCAGTCTGTCAGGTGCCGATGAGAGTACTGATTATGAGGATTATGATGAAGATTATGAAACCGATGAAACTTTTGATTACGATGAATATTATAAGGATGAAGAAATTACTCAGGATACGGATGTATTGACTGCAGACCAGCGTAATGTAGTTCAAGGTATTGGACCCGGTAGTGCAAGTATCTCCATCATATCATCATCAGGTAGGTTGTACACTGTACAGATTACATCCGGTAAAAACCTTGCAGCAGCGGAAGAATTGGTCCGGAATGCAAAAAATGCCGCTATAGATGCCTATATCCAACGAGGTTACGTGGATAACAGCGGCACATTGTGGTACCGTGTGCGGGCAGGAAAATATACATCCATAGATATAGCCAGGGCTGCCGCTGGTGAAATAAATGAAAAGATGAATACAAATTCCTGGGTGGATAATTTCCGGGAAGATGAAGCGGTAGAGCAGGAATTGATTCCAGCGCTCGGCGAACCATTAGAATCCTTACCCATGTTTGGTGTAGTTGATCCTTGGATGCGAGAAAATATTTCAAATTCTGGTTCTATAAAGTATATAAAATGGTATGATCCATATATCAGGGGTAATTTCCATTTACAGCGAGTTCGCTATAGTATATTGACTAATCAAGACGAATTATTGATTGATGAGCGCGAGTTCAAATTTTGGGATGGAAAGCTCTATTCTGTTTTTGATAATCAAGGTACCCAACTGCAGTAAAACCCTTCAATTTATATAGCTGTTGTTGGATTACGTCACTTACCTTTACAATAACTTTCCCATAATTAGCATTGTTTAATTCTGCAAAGTGAAAATTCCTTTCATTTTATTATTAATACTTACTTTTGCCGTAGCTGAGGTCCGCATAAATGTTGACAGCTTGGTGGTTCGCGAAGACCTTGACAGTGAAGGTCGCAGGTATCTGACGAAAACCAAAATCCCCTTTCAGGGATTGGTATATGGTGAATATCCTAATGGACAAGTAGAATTTGAAGGATCACTTGAATCTGGTTTACAGCATGGTACCTGGGTATGGTGGTATCAAACCGGTGAGAAAAAATCAGAAATTACTTTTTCAAATCACTTAAAGCATGGGCAGGGGCAATCGTATTTTAAATCTGGGCATTTGCAGGAATCCGGTAATTATCTGGAGGATAAAAAGGAAGGCCTCTGGACACAATTTTATGAATCAAACCAGAAATATTCAGAGATGAATTATAAAAATGATAAATTGCACGGCCGGTCGACTATTTGGCACGAGAATGGCAGGAAAAACAAGGAAGTATTTTACACCAGAGGAAAGAAACACCAATGGGAGCTTGGCTGGTACGCAGACGGCAGTCACCGACTTAAATTATACTGGTACCTGGGATTGCAAGATGGCCAACAGATTGCCTGGTACAATAATGGACAAAAGGAATATCATTATACATTTGATAAAGGTACCTTGATTGGTGATATTAATGAATGGTATGATAATGGTGGCCAGCGAATCACAGGATCTTTTATCGCAGGGAAACAAACTGGAACCTGGATATGGTATTTTCCCAACGGTAATCTAGCGCTGGAAGGAGAGTATGTCGATGGATTCCCAAAAGGTTATTGGCGATCATACTCGGAAGATGGTTTAATGATATATCAAGAAGAGGAATACGGTGTATGGGTGGAGGAGGAACTGCAATGGTGGAGAGAGGCCTATGCTGGTGCTGCGAACCCCGAGGATATGTCTGTTATTCAATATTAACAAATACGAGGAACTTCATTCAATAAGTTGAGCAATATTGTTATTAAACAACTGTCCAGTGATGAAATAAGTAATATGGGAATTTTCAACTGGCCCATCTGGACCTGTGAGATCTCAGAATTCCCATGGGAATATGATGTGGAAGAATCTTGCCTTCTTTCGGATGGAGAAGTTTTTGTGACTACCGGTTCGGATACAGTGCACATTAAAGCTGGGGATTTTGTTATTTTTCCAAAAGGATTAACCTGTGTCTGGAAGGTCACTAAACCGATCAGGAAACATTACCAATTCGGTGAATGACTAATATAATATTTACTGCTTGAAAATTTATGCGCGAATCTGTCGCTGAATACCTGGATACGTACGATCCCTTTGTATTATTTGGACCAAGTCATATTGCAGCGATTATCGTAGCATTATTCCTGGTCATTTTTCTACCCATTTATGCCCGGCAGAAACTCTCCGAGCAGCAGCAACTCATAGTGGGGAGCGTTATTGGTTATTTGGTGATGAGCAGTTACCTGATATGGGTAATTTTGGAATTAATCGCTGGTACATTTGACGTAAAATTACATTTACCAATCCATCTCTGCCGCTTGGCCAATTTGCTTATTCCTCTTGTGATGGTCAGACGCAGTTATTTTTTCTATGAAATTCTGTATTTCTGGGGTCTGTCGGGCTTGTTTCAGGCTGTCATTACCCCAGATATCGCCGCCGGATTTCCCCATTTTCAATACTGGCGGTTTTGGTTTGCTCATCATGGCATGATCCTGGCCTTGATTTATGCCACCGTTGTTTACGATATGCGACCAACAATCGCCAGTGTCTGGAAAGCGATGCTGGCCATGAACATCTTTTTGATCATTGCAATAATAGCCAACCTTTTGCTTGATGCGAATTATTTCTGGATCTGCGGAAAACCTGTCAACGAATTGGGAGAACATGTGCCGAGTTTATTGGATTATTTGGGACCATGGCCATGGTATATTCTTGCAACTGAATTTGTTGCGTTAGCGCATTTCTTGGTAGTTTTTGTGCCATTTATTTTTCTGAACAGAGGGAGAAGAGCAATATGAACCGAAATTTTACGTGGTATGCCATAATCGTAATAATAATGGTACTCTACTATTACACAAAACAAATTGAGAGAAATGATATGAAACCACCGGTCGCACAGCAAAATTCTTATAAGACCGCCCTTCATGGGCAAGAAAGGGTTGATTATTACCACTGGATCCGTCTAACGGATGAACAAAAATTGGCAAAAAAACCAGATGAACAAACCGTGCAAGTCGTGGATTATATAAAAAAAGAAAATGATTACACCCAAGCTCAGCTGAAGCATACGAATAATTTGCAGAAAAAATTATACAATGAAATTGTTGGTCGGATCAAAAAAGATGACACGTCTGTTCCTTATTTGGATAATGGTTACTGGTATTACACCCGATATGAGAAAGGCAGGGAATACCCCATCTATTGCCGCAAGAAAGAATCCTTGCAAAATCCAGAAGAAGTCATGAACGATGTGAACGAATGGGCGGAAGGACATGACTATTTTTCATTAACTAATTTATCCGTGAGTCCAAATAATAAGTACTTGGCATTTGGTGTTGATACGTTGAGCCGTCGCGTCTACACTATTAAAGTGAAAGATCTGGAAACTGGAGAACTATTGACGGATGAACTCCATGGAACGCAAGGTGCTGTGGCCTGGGCGAACGATAATGCAACTTTTTTCTATACGGTAAAAAATGAAATATCGCTGTTATCAGAACATATTGACCGGCATAAACTGGGCACACCCCAAAAAGATGATGTCCGGGTTTACACGGAAAAGGACGATTCATTCTACATTGGTGTTGTTCGTTCAAAATCAGATAAATATATCATAATCTACAACAGTAGTACCTTGGTTAACGATTATTACATCCTAAATGCTAATGACCCGGTAGGGAAATTCAGACAATTCTCCCCCAGGGAAACAGAACATGAATATACAATAGATCACTACAATGATAAGTTTTACATCGTAACCAACTGGAAGGCCATGAATTTTCGATTAATGGAAACACCTGAGAATGCCACAGCAAAACAAAACTGGAAGGAAGTGATATCCCATCGCAAAGATGTAATGGTAAGCGGTATCGATGTATTTGCGGATCATCTGGTCATCAGTGAGCGCCGAAATGGTTTGCGCCAAATTCGGGTAATTGACCAGCGCAACGGGAATGAACATTATCTGGATTTTGGTGAAGCAGTCTATTCTGCTTATCCATCTGTGAACCCATCATTTAATACCAATATTCTCAGGTATCAATTTTCTTCGCTGATTACACCCCGATCAACATTTGATTATGATATGGATATGAAGGTATCCACTTTGTTGAAACAGACAGAGGTAGTTGGCGGGCATGATCCTGAAAACTATCATTCTGAGCGATTATATGCCAGGGTAAGAGATGGGAAAAAAGTCCCTATTTCAATTGTCTATAAGAAAGGATTTGAAAAAAACGGACAAGGCAACCTGCTATTGTATGCCTATGGGTCATATGGCAGCACAAACGATCCATCATTTAGTTCAAACCGGCTGAGCCTATTGGATCGCGGTTTTGCTTATGCCATTGCCCATATTCGTGGAAGCCAAACGTATGGACGACCTTGGTATGAGGATGGGAAAATGTTTCATAAAATGAATACATTTAATGATTTTGTGGATTGCAGTAAATATTTAATTCAGAATAATTATACTGATCCCGGGCATTTATTTGCCATGGGGGGCAGTGCAGGTGGATTATTGATGGGTGCCGTTGTCAATTTAGCCCCCGAATTATATCGAGGTGTGATTGCGGCAGTACCATTTGTGGATGTGATCAATACGATGCTGGATGCCTCAATACCACTCACTTCAAATGAATGGGATGAATGGGGAGATCCGAGGAAAAAGGATGAATATGAATACATGATGACATATTCACCGTATGACAACGTATATAATGCAGCCTATCCCAGTATGCTGGTGACAGCAGGCTATTTTGATTCTCAAGTCCAGTATTGGGAACCGGTAAAATGGGTAGCCAAATTGCGGGATTACAAAGTTGGTGAAAATGTCTTGTACCTGCATACCAACATGGATGCAGGGCATGGTGGCAAATCGGGTAGATTCCGCCGTTACAAAGAATTGGCCTTGAAATATGCTTTTATACTTGATTTAGCAGGGATGAAATACTAGTATTTTTTACCTCCCATGACACTTAGATCGGTGAACCCTGTCACAGGGAATACTCTGCAATCGTTTGTAGAAATGACAGAAGATGAAGTTAATGCTATAGTAGAATCTGTTCACGGAGCTTTTAACGGATGGCGTGAAACAAGTTTTTCGTTTCGTGCAGAACGAATGAAAGAAGTAGCGCATCTCTTGCGGGACGGGAAAGAGGAATTCGGTACCCTGATGACTGAAGAAATGGGTAAGCCCTATAAACAGAGTATAGCGGAGGCGGAAAAATGCGCCTGGGTTTGTGAATATTATGCGGATAATGCAGAAAAATTTTTGGCCAATAAGGATATTGCTACAGAAGCCTCCAACAGTTTTGTGTCCTATCAGCCTATTGGTATTGTGCTGGCTGTTATGCCTTGGAATTTTCCATTCTGGCAGGTTTTCCGGTTTGCAGCGCCGGCGCTGATGGCAGGTAATGCCGGTATTTTAAAACATGCATCCAATGTGCAAGTCTGCGCCCAGGCGATCGAAGATATATTTACTGCTGCAGACTTCCCAGATAATATCTTTAAAAACTTAGTGATCGGGTCAGATAAGGTTGAAAATGTTATTAAGAATCCGCTGGTAAAAGCAGTGACCCTTACTGGCAGTACTCCTGCCGGCAAGGCTGTAGCCTCATTAGCCGGTTCACTGCTTAAAAAGACTGTTTTAGAACTGGGAGGAAGCGATCCATATGTAATATTGGAAGATGCAGATCTGGATCAGGCAGTTAACGCCTGCATTACTGGAAGAATGCTGAATACAGGCCAAAGTTGTATAGCTGCAAAGCGTTTCATTGTGGTAGAACCATGCCGGCCTGAATTTACCGATAAGGTAGCCAAGAAGATCAAGAATATGAATATGGGAGATCCGCTTGACCTGACTATTGATATTGGCCCCATGGTCAATATTTCAGCTCGAGATGAATTGCATCAGCAAGTGATTGCTAGCCTGGATAAAGGTGCAGTATTAGTTACAGGGGGCATCATTCCTGAACCACCCGGCTCTTTTTATCCGCCAACGCTGCTTGTGGATGTGACACCGGGTATGCCCGCTTTTGATGATGAGCTGTTCGGCCCGGTCGCCGTAATTATCGCAGCCAAAGATGAACAGCAGGCCCTTGAACTTGCCAACCAGACAAAATTTGGGCTCGGTGCGGCTGTATTTACCGCCGATCTTGAAAAAGGAAAAAAGATCGCCACGGAGGTCTTGGAAGCAGGCTGCTGCTTTGTAAATGATTTTGTGAAATCAGATCCGCGCCTGCCATTTGGCGGTATAAAAGAATCAGGTTATGGTCGTGAATTATCGGAATTTGGTATTCATGAATTTGTAAACATTAAAACAGTGGTAATGCAATGAAACTTGGCACCTGTATTTTATTAATATTTATTACATACTTACCGGCACAGCAAATGGATCGCCTGTTTTGGAATGGTAGTGATTGGCGCCGGTTAGAGAAATTGGCAGATTATGATCCAGAACTGACCTACATGATGAAGACAGCCTATATAAATGGCGTATTAGATGGCAGGTTATTTTATTACCTGAAAGCATGGATAATGGAGCAGGCTTTTGCCGATAGTTTGTATGCCGAAACCGTTGATTATCTTACACCCAGAGAATTAGTGAAAGTTCTTGATAATTTTTACGCTGACCCGATCAATGGTTATATCCCCCTACCTTCAGCAATAATTATCTCTAATATGTTCGGTGAACGAATTCCAATGAATACAATTGACGAATATATACGTCATTCCAAAGAGTGGATTAACCGAATGATCCTCAAACAAAAGTAGTAGTGTAAGCCATGTTCTCCCGCCTATTAATTATAGTGGGATTTGCTTTTGTATTGCTATTTAGCCAGAGGCAAAACCGCGTCTTTTGGGATGGCAGCGATTGGAACCGCATTGCGATCCAGGTGAATCAAGAGTCTGAATCAATTTACCGTGTAAAAGCCGCCCATATTAATGGACTTTTAGATGGAAGATTATATTATTATTTAAAAGCCTGGGAGGTAGAGCCAGTTTTAGCAGAAGATGCCTACGATGATCCGCTGGACCTCTTGCGGCACAAAGAATTGATTAAAGCACTGGATAATTTTTATTCCGACCCAAAACACAATACTATTCCAGTTATTTCAGCAATTATAATTGCCAACATGCGTATCGGGGGCATTTCCGAACCAGTTGTATACAGATATATTGAAGAAACACGATTCTGGACCAATAGTATGAAAGCAGATATTGATTCAATATCAGTTGAAATCCTTGCAGCAAAACTCGATAAACATTTATCAAAACCGTTTGATATAAGCGAAAAATATGGTCGTGGACCAGATTATGAACGCAAACGAGTAGTGTTGAAGCCGAAGTATCCCCAAGCAGCAGATAAAGGTGATAAAGATATGGCCTGGTATATGCGACTACTCCAAGGCTGGAAGTTTGGTATAACAGGTGGGACTAATCGATGGAGTGCAAGTGACAGCGCTTTTGCATCTGGATCAAGTTTTAATCTTGTAATTAAGACACCGTTGCATTTTACGACAGAAAAACTCGAAACTCGCGTTCGCTTGGAAACAGGTGGTATAAAATTCTCAACTGATTTGAAGGGCAGCCAGACTGCCGCATATGTTCAAATTGGATTACGGGATTCAAAAATTCCACTAATAAACCGGATGATGGTGGATATTGGAGTGGGCTCCACAAAAGGCAACACTTCTTTCAGCAGCGGGTTATTGATCACGCTAAGGAAGAAGAGGCTAGATCTGATTACTCGCTATGTATCTGCAAGTTCTACACCAGATGCGCAATTACCACCTAATTGGATTTCTATCTCACTGGGGTTTAATTTTTAATCGACCCGGTAGAAACCAATGGCCGGGTGGTATGTATATACACGGTAGTCATTCGGGAACCGTACTTTAGCGACATAGAATTCATAGCGGTCAGGTCGCCGATGGTTTAGCGGAAAGACTTTATCTTTAGAGACTGATTGTTTTGGTTGCAGTACACCATCTGCAGGCTCTAAAAAAGTGATCCGCTTTTCAGATAATATATCACCTTTGCTATTGATGCGTAATAGAAAACCATCAAGTTCACCTATATTTCGTTGGGAATTATTATCGATTTGAATGACGATGCGGATCTGTTTATCATTCATGATTCGTTGACGAATATCGACAGCCAAAAGATCTTTTGGCTCATCGCTATAAAGGACCGAAAGGAATAAGCAGAATAACAATATATTCATATGTAAACTTCGCCACCGTATGAGAAAAACAAAAGGAAAACTAATCATTGGGAACCAAATATTTTATCTAGCCGTATTATTGAAACAATTATTCCTTACCGCACATGACAGAAACTGAATTCCGTAAATTATTGAACAAACTTGATGGTTATTTTCTCCCGCGCAAGATCGAGTCTACTGCTAGAGAGTGGATCACGGCTGGATCTTTGCTAGGTGAAACAAGTGTTGCTGACATAAAACGAATCCTCAGTAAAGAGCCAATTAACTGTCATTTTAGTGAATTGGGGGATGAGCTTCGTATTCGTGTATCCAGCCATGATAGTGTAATTTTACGAATACCAAAAATTTCCAAGACCCATCAGATTTTATTTATTCTGACAGTAATTACAACATTAATGGCTGGTGCTTTAATGCAAGGTGGACAACCATTTACAAATCCAGCAGAGATTCTAATGGGTGTTCCTTTTTCACTGACTCTGTTGCTGATCTTGGGCTGCCATGAATTTGGTCATTATTATTATGCCCAGAAGCATAAAGTAGATGCGACACTGCCTTACTTTTTACCTGCACCGCCATTTCTATTTATCATTGGTACTTTCGGCGCATTTATTAAAATAAATTCTCCAATCTATAAAAAAGATGCATTGTTGCAAATTGGCGCTGCTGGACCCATTGCCGGTTTTATCATTGCTGTACCGGCTTTGATAATTGGTCTCATGTTATCAGAGGTCATCGCAATTGATGGGGGAGAAGCAGGCATCATTCTAGGGGATTCCCTGCTTATGAAACTACTTACTGAAATGTTGTTTCCAAATCTGGCTGATGGGCAAGATGTTTTACTGCATCCCGTAGCATTTGCTGGTTGGATTGGATTATTAGTGACCATGCTCAATTTATTGCCGATTGGTCAGTTGGATGGTGGACACATTGCTTATGCAATGTTAGGTGAACGTCAAGGATTGGTGGGTCGTATTACGCTTTTGGCTTTACTGCCGCTCAGTTTATTATCGCTAAATTGGTTGGTTTGGGGTATCTTAATTATTGTATTAATGCGCACCGCAAAGCATCCGCCTATCCAGGATTTACACACACCCTTATCCAGAGAAAATCAGCTCATAGGATATGCTTGCCTGGTCATATTTATATTATGTTTTATTCCTATCCCTTTTCAAATTTGATATGAATCGATTACCAGTCCTTTTCATTCTATTGGGATTGTTATTTGGACAAGCCAGAATAGGTGAGTGGCTGGCGTATACTGCACCCCTCCATATCAATGATATTACTGGTTTTGAACAGCAAGCTGTTTGTGCGACGAATGGCGGTTTACTGATATATGATCAGGATGAAGATACCTTTAATACGTTAACGGTTATTGATCAACTTGCCGGCACTGGGATCAATGTGGTTGAAATTGGCCAGTATGGCCATTTGTGGCTTGGCGGTGTGAGTCCGAACGGTTTTGTTCAGGTTTACGATCTTAAGAAACAAAACAGCATCGCAGAATTTGATTTTGGTTTAACTGAGATTATTGACATATCTATAACAGACTCTATTGGTTTTGTCGCGTTTCTGGAAAATCAGGACTGGGGCCTATTGGAATTTATTTATCGTGATGAGAATTGGATTTATCGTGATGTATATCGTAATTGGCCGACAGACTTTGAATCAATTAATGCAATAGAGGTCTGGGACGATGATGTTATGGTGGCCACAGAACAAGGATTATTTGTTGGTGATTGGCGAGGATCAAATTTAAAGGACCCAGTAAGTTGGGGACAGCCATACACAGCGCTGACCGGTAATATCAGCAGCCTGCATGCAAATGGCAGTAACCTATTATTGGTCCATGAAAGGAATATTTACCAGTTAACGCCAAATACATCGATGCCATTGACTTTACTTTGGGATTATTTTTCCGATACGGATCTATTCATTGATATAACGCAGGACTCAGATGGATCCCTCTGGGGTATACTTGACCGGAAATTCATGAAATTGAGTGAAACGGCAATTGATTGGCAACTGGACGTGCATTCTAGGTATTCATTCACGTGTTTAACCGAAATGCCTGATGGCCAAATAATTGCTGGATCGGAGATAGGTATTACATTGATTGATCAGGACAATCAAACACTGACCCGAGAAATACCGAACGCGCCGCTGACAAACCAGATATCTGCAGTAACTGTATTGAATGATGGTCGGCTTGTTGCCGGTTCAAAGTATGGTCTTTCTATCAAAGAAACCTGGGGCTGGCGGAATATCGCTGAATCGGACGAGATAATTCTTGCACCAACCTATAATGAATCACGCTTTGCTGTAGATTATATACCCGTTGATTTTGGCGGTTTTGTAGCTGATATGGAACAGGGGCCGGATGGTCTACTGTATTGCGCCATCCGTGGGACATACCCTGAACCACGTCGCCATGGAGGGGGTATCATAATAATTGATATAGATAATCCTGAGAATTTCACTTTGATAGATACTGCAGTGTTGGATTATTACGCCAATGAATATATGGTTGTAAAGGATCTTGAATTCGATGCCTCAGGTATTCTCTGGGGAGCGAACGCTTATGCTACAACGCGAGGAAACCCGATTACGGTACTGGATGCAAATAAATCCTGGGGATCATTTAGTGTAACTAACTCTGGAAATATCCTAAGCTATACGCCCAATACTATTGGGTTTGATTCATTCGGTCGTGTTTGGATTGGTTCATTTGAGGACGATTTGAATACATCACCAGCACGGAATGGTGGTTTGGTATATCTGGATTATGAGGGCAGTGTAATCAGTCCTACCAGTACAGAATGGGGTTCAGTTGATGTCAACCCTGGCTATACCAATAATACTGTATGGTCATTGGCGATTAATGATGAAGATATACTATATGCGCTCACCCCTATTGGTTTACTGCAATTGACCTTACAATTCTCAAATGCTGACCCTGTCAAAAAATATGGTTATGTATATTTTCCAAATATTTCTTACGGAAAAGGATCAAAGGTTCGGCTTGACTCCAGAAATAATGTTTGGACCGCCTCGCCAACACAAGGTGTGCATGTCCTAACATCAGGAGCAACGTATTGGCCGGATATAAACGGTTTCAAACAAGATAATAGTCAATTGCTCTCAAATGAAGTGGCTGATATTGCGTTTGATAATGGTGAAGGTTTGGCCTATATAGCGACCAGTCAGGGAATTAGTGTATTGCGTATGCCTTTTGCAGTCCGGAAGGATAGCTACAACCAAACACGGGTGTTCCCCAGCCCGTATCATCTGCCCAGTATTTCGCCACTAGTTATTGATGGCTTAATGGATGAAAGTACCTGTAAGGTAATGACCATTACCGGGAGAGTGATCCGTACGCTTTTGGTTAGTAGCGCAGGGGTAAATGGGTATCAGGCCTATTGGGATGGAAAAGATAGTAAAGGTCGATGGGCTGATACAGGTGTTTACCTAATAAGTATTTATAGGGATAGCGGGGAGTCAGAGTTCGAGAAAATTGCTGTAATTCAGCATTGAGTACGAATCAATATTAGTTCTTTCGCTCAATAAACTCCGGCATTAAACCGAATTCCTGCTCTAATTCATCGGCAATATTGCGAATCATTTGTTTGCGCTCAGCATAAGGTATAAACGCACTTTTCATAGCCATAATTATCATTTCTCTAAAATCATGCAGTTTGAATCCGAATAATTTATGCGCGAGCAAAAACTCTTTCGTCAAAGTGGTACCGGACATTAAACGGTTATCTGTGTTTAATGTGACTCGGATTCCCTGATCATAATAATACTTCAGAGGATGATATTTCAGAGATCGAATGGATCTTGTCTGCCAGTTAGATGTTAAACAAATTTCAAGAGTGATGCGGTGGTCATTCACATAGTTCATTAGGTCTTTATTTTCCTTCAGTCGTGTGCCATGACCGATCCGGTGTGCGCCACAATGGTGAATTGCCTGATGTATAGAGCTAGGTCCATACGCTTCTCCGGCATGAATTGTAGCATTGATATTATTATTCAAAATCATATAGAAAGCTTCCTGGTGGTCCTTTGCTGGAAAATTTTCTTCTGCACCTGCCAGATCAAACCCAACAACACCTTTATTTTTATACTGCACAGTTAAGTCGGCAAGTTTCAGCGATGCTGCTGCGGAGATGTTGCGTATTCCGCAAACAATAATACCAGACTTTACCCCAAAATCTTTTTGACCACGCTTCAATCCTCCTCGAACCGCTTCAACAGACTCACCCATGGTCATTCCTTTTTCTGTGTGCAGTATGGGTGAATAACGAATTTCTATATACCGTACATTTTCCTTGGCCACGTCCTCGATCAATTCATACGCAGTTCTGTCAAGTGCCGCCGGCGTTTGCATGACGCTCAGAGTTATATCAAATCGTTTTATGTAATCTTCTAATGATCCACGAGTTTTCCCTATAAACAGCAGCTTAGATAATTCCTCTGCGCTGGAAGCTGGCAGAGTAACCTTATCCTTTTTGGCCAAGTCTAGAATTGTTGGTACACGCAAAGAACCATCAAGATGGCAGTGGAGTTCAACCTTAGGTAGCCGTTGCAGCAGGGACGTATTTATCTTCATTTTTTACCTGCTGCATTAAATAGCCAGTAGATAACGCCAAGAAAAGCAGCAATCCCCAGAAGATCATACCCGGGATTGGATGGCCACCAATCTTTATTTCCCGTAACAAATATCGGTACTGCAACCAGAATACCCATTAAAGCTTCCCCGGTGATTAGGCCGGAGGCTAGCAGTAATCCTTTCTTTTCCGCGGCTGCCAAAGTACCAGCTTTTTTGCCCAAATGATTAATCATTCCGCCAATAAAAATTGGTACAGTCAACTCAATAGGCAAATAAATTCCAACTGCCACGGCCAATACCGGTATCCGAAAATCAGATCCGCGCTTTTCCTGTCGGATATCCAACATAATTATAATGATGGCTATAACAGCACCAATATATACAAAGTTCCATGGCAGATTTCCTTTGAATACACCTTCTGCCACGGATTTCATTAACGTCGCCTGCGGGGCGGAGAGCGTTGGTGAACCGATGGTGTATGCCGTGTGTAAAATATCCAGAACTAATCCCAAAACCAGTGCTGCACTCACGGTCCCCACAATTTGCATCACCTGCTGTTTCCAGGGAGTTGCGCCTACGATGTGACCGGTTTTAAGGTCTTGGAGATTATCGCCGCCGATGGCAGCTGCACAGCAGACCACAGCACCGATCATAATTGCGGCTGGAGCGCCTACATCAGAATTCTCTCCAAGTAAAAGTAAAAGGAGAAGAGAAGAGAAGAGGATCGTCGCGATGGTAACGCCGGAAATTGGATTATTTGATGATCCCACCATTCCGGCCATATAGGCTGCCACAGCTGAAAACAGAAACCCGAAAACCATCATTACCAATGCAAGCAGAACTGCGATGCCCACATGATGAACAATATCGAAATAAAGAAGGAAAACCGGTATGAGCAACACCGCCAATGCAATGCCGACATAGTTGATGGGAAAGTCTTGTTCCGCCAGGGGTATTTCAGTGTCTGCGGCGGATTTTTTTAATGTTGCCAGGCTGGCATGAATACCATCCCAAAGAGGTTTTACCAATTTGATTAAGGACCAGATACCGCCCACCACCATGGCACCGACGCCGAGATATCGAATTTGGGAATTCCAAATCTTCCAGGCCGCATCCATAGGTTCGCCTTCAAAGCCATAAATTGCCGAATAAATGGGAATGGCAATGGCCCAGGAAATGAGCCCACCAGCGATCACCAGGATACCAATATTTCGTCCAACGATATAACCTACGGAGATCAAAGCCGGTGAAAGGTCTGATCCCAGCCCGAAAATAGAACCGCGAATGGTGACAGCACCTTCTATTGCAGCATGCCACATCCCCAGACCCTGCTGGCATAATTTCATCACACCACCTACCAGGCCAGCAATACCAATTATAACAAGACCGCCGGATTCATCTTTTGTATCAGATGTACGAGACTCTTCTCCCGCCTGAAGCACGGCTGCGGTTGCCACGCCTTCCGGGTATTTTAATTTTGCTTCCACAATCAGTGCCCGTCGGAGCGGAACAGTGAACAATACACCGATCACACCGCCAATGGCAGCGATTTTTGCTACTTCAAAATAATCAAACTCTGTCCAGACACCCATCAACACCAATGCAGGAATCGTAAAGATAACACCAGCTGCTAATGATTCACCGGCAGAGGCGGCAGTTTGAACAATATTGTTTTCCAGGATATTTGAATTTCTGAATGCGCGTAAAATCCCCATGGAAATAACTGCGGCTGGAATGGAAGCAGAAACTGTCATCCCTGCAAACAGGCCAAGGTAGGCATTTGCGCCTGCAAGGATTACGGATAACAGGACCCCCAATACGACTGCTTTTAAGGTTATTTCAGGTAAAGTTTTGGGCATTTTCACTCCGTGTAATAAGTTGCGAAGGTAGGCAATCTTAAAAGGAATTCACAATGTAAAGACTGCATGATTTATAGAAAAATGTTTTATAACTTTCCAGTCGTCAAGGGGTGTTGCTCCGAACCAGATCGAGCGACTGAGAACAAACCCGTTGAACCTGATCTGGATAATACCAGCGTAGGAAAGATGAATTACAAAACCTCTTTTTATAGTCTATTTTTTTTAACATCTATAATCAGTGGCCAGATTTCTGGAATTGTAGTAGATGCTTATTCAAAACAACCAATTGAAGGTGTCAACGTTATTGTACAGGACGCAGGGACATCCACGAATGTGGATGGTAAGTTCCATTTGGATGTGAATGAGGGATCAATACTTCAATTCTCTCACATTGGTTATCATACAAAAGAATTGACCGCAAAGAACGACATGATCGTAAAACTTGAGGAAAAAGTAATTAATACAAAAGAGATCATCGTTCATGCGGGGCTAACAGCTGAAACGCTGCAATGGATCGCTTCCAGTGTAACTGTGTTTACGAAACGGGATATCAAAGAAAATGGAGGAGAACACTTTCAATTTTTAACAGATTACATCCCCAATTTGAACTGGGCGGGGGGTACCAGTCGGCCGCGATATTTCCAGATTCGTGGTATAGGCGAACGTAGTCATTATTTCGGTGAAGGTCCACCCAACTTTTCCGTGGGGTTTGTGCTGGACGATATTGATCTCAGTGGAGTTGGTATGGCTGGAATGCTACATGATATTGAACAGATTGAAGTATTTAAAGGACCCCAATCTTCCGTGTACGGACCCAATGCAATGGCCGGCCTTATTTCAATGCGATCAACAGAACCACACGAGAATTTCGAAACAGATCTGACTGCTACTTATGGCTCAGATAGTCATTATAGAATAGGATTTGTTGCTAATACAAAAATCCGGAATGGAATGTATTTTAGATTAAGCGGATTGAAAAACTATACTGATGGCTTTCGGCAAAATGTTTCAAAAGAAATGACCAATACAAATAAACGGGATGAATTATATTTAAGGGCAAAACTCATGTTGCAACCGGTGAAAAATTTATCATTGCTTGGAACTGTGATGGTTGCCGACCTTAACAATGGATATGATGCCTGGGCACCGGATAATAACGAAGAATTCAAAACCTATTCAAATCATCAAGGGCAGGACAGCCAGAAATCAACGGCTTTTTCTCTGCGAGCAAATTTAGGTTTATCCGAGCGAGTGGCTTTCACGAGCATCACATCCTATTCTGAAACTGATCTTGTTCATAGTTATGATGGTGACTGGGCAGACTCTGCTTATTGGTATAATAACCATAATTTTGATCCTGAAGTAGAAGGGTGGTCTTATGAATTTTTTGATAGTAATAAAAAAAATAGATCATCACTCACGCAAGAGCTCAGGGCTTCCATTGGTTCTTTTATCATTGGAGGGTACTACAAGCATCTCAAAGAACAGGATAATGCTTCTGGCTACCTTTTTGGCGGGATGGTAACAGAAGGTACAGGTACTTATGAATTTAATGTGCTTGCAGGATACGTGCAGTACGCTTACCATTTTTCTTCTGCATTAAAAATTAAAGGCAATTTTCGTTATGAAACCAACGAGATAATTTATAACGGGACTTATCTGGGGTATGATGCTGCTTTACCGCTTGTTGAATTTGATTTAGAGCACGGCATGTTGGGATTTAAGGGGACACTCCAGTATCAGGATGATCGATTCACAAGTTATTACCTGTCAATTGCCCAGGGATATAAATCTGGCGGTGTGAATCAACGGCCATTTCTAGCGCAAGAAAACCGGCCCTTTAAACCAGAATATGTTCAAAATGTAGAACTGGGTTTCAAAAGGATGATGGATATTTACAGTGATCGGCTGACAGTATTCATCGGTAATAGAAGAGATCAACAAGTGTCTGTTTCCAGTCAGCAGGTATCGGGAGATCCCAACAGTTTTTATTATTTTACATCAAATGCAGGCTCAGGATGGCTTGGGGGCATGGAGTGGGATCATGAACAAGTTTTAATATCAAATGTACGTTTAACCGCTTCACTAGGTTACCTGGACACCAAGGTAGAAGAATTTTCATACCAAATAGATTCCACAACTATTGGGATTGGTGGAAACAGAGCAGCAGCTATGGCCCCAAAATTGACCGGATCGTTTGGATTCGATTGGCGGGACGAATCTGGATTGTTTGCGCGGACAGGCATGACCTATAAGGACACTTATTATTTTTCAGACAGTCACAACCAAATTTCCAATTCCTATTTTCTAATAAATTTATCGTTTGGTAAAACTATTGGCGGAGCCACTATCACATTTTGGGCTCGAAATATTTTTGATAAAAGATATGCGATTCGGGGCTTTTATTTTGGGCTAATTCCACCAGACTATCCAGATGAACTGTGGCTTAGCTATGGTGATCCCAGACAGATCGGTTTAACATTCGATTATAAATTATAAGAGTTTATTGCCACCAACCGGTTTCTACTTATTTAGGCCCGTAGTTAAATATTTGGTTGGAAGAACCCGTCAACCAGAAAATTATTAATCTGCTGATGGATCAATATTGCGTCTGGACTTTTTTTTCTCACTTTGCAAGCGCTTGTTATGCAGCCTTTTTTCCACACTGGCGTGGCTAGGGCGAGTAGGCGTCCGACTCTTTGGTTTTTTGGCTGCCTGCTGCAAAAGAGAGATTAATTTGTCAAGTGCGACCTGTCGATTTTGACTCTGTGAACGGTGCTCGCGAGATACGATGATCAAATTACCATTTTCGGTTAGTTTTGAACCGGAAATAGTACGTAAACGATTATAAACTTCTGCGGAAATATTCCCAGAATTTTTGGCATTAAAGCGTAGCTGTACAGCTGTAGCAACTTTGTTAACATGCTGGCCACCGGGGCCTGATGATCTGATAAATGATTCCTTTACCTCGGACTCATTAATGTATATACTGTCTGTGATTTTTATCATGCTATATACCTAAGAAAACTATCAGTGCATATTACCATAGTGCCCTAATCACTTTCAACATACTCGTAGGATAAATTTGACAGTTGAGCTTGCTAAGTCGACATGGTAATTTCGGCATCCCATGGCAGCAAAGAATACCACCCGAAAGCGAATGTTCCTAATTGATGGTTATGCCATGCTTTACAGGGCACATTTTGCCATGATTCGCAATCCATTGATAACCAGTTATGGACTGCCAACTAGTGCACTTTTTGGATTTTTAAATCAGCTTTTCAGAATACTGAAGAAAGAAAATCCAGATTATGTTGCTACAATTTTTGATAGAAAAGAAAAAACCTTTCGCCACAAGAAATATCCTGAGTATAAGGCAACACGGGACCCAATGCCTGAAGAGTTGCAGGAACAGTTGCCGCATTTATGGAAATTGATTGAAGCCATGCAAATACCGCAGCTATCCAAGGTAGGCTTTGAGGCTGATGACATTATTGGTACTTTGGCAAAGCATGGTCTGGAACAAGATCTGGATGTGTTCATTGTTAGTGGGGACAAGGATTTCATGCAACTCATCAATGCCAATGTATTTCTTTTTGCGCCGGGCAACCGGAACAAACCAGACAAAATTTATGACAAAAAAGGTGTTGAGGATCGCTGGGGTGTGCCACCTGAAAAAATTGTAGATCTTTTTGGACTAATGGGTGATTCATCCGATAATATACCCGGCGTGTTTGGTGTGGGTCCAAAATCAGCTATGAAACTTATCCATGATTATGGCACACTTGAAGAAGCGCTGGAAAACGCGGAAAGTGTTACGAATAAAAGAGTACGGAACGGTCTCCTGGAAGGAAAAGATAATGCTATCCTGAGTAAAGACCTGGTGACAATAGTGACCGACGTACCGCTGGACCGAGAGATCGATGAATTAGTTAGACAAGATATGGATATTGAGGCAATGGAATCACTGTTGACTGAATATGAATTTCATGCGCTCATTAACCAATTACCTGGTTCTGCAGAAGAAAAGAAATCCACTAATAAAAATTCTGATAAGGATTATAAAATTATTACAACAGTAAAAAATCTAAAGACCTATTTCAATTCTGTAAAATCGAACAGTTTACTTTCCTTTGATATTGAGACAGATGGCCTGGATCCGATGCAGAATACAATCGTAGGATTAAGTTTCGCAACCAAGGCAAATAGCGGTATTTATGTGCCGATAGTCTACAAGGAGAAACAAAAAAATCATTTTGGGGATGATGATCTGTCTGCCGTGATTGAAATAATTCGTCCAATCATGCAAGACAAGAATATTCCAAAGACAGGCCAAAATGCGAAGTTTGATATGCTAGTTTTCAAACGTCATGGAATTGACGTGAAGGGACTGGTATGTGATACAATGATCGCTGCTCACTTATTGAAACCGGAATCGCGATCTTATAAACTAGATAACTTAAGTATTGAATATTTGAATTACAGAATGGTGCCAATTGAGGACCTGATCGGGAAAGGGAAGAACCAGATTAGTATGACGGAAGTTGAACTTGACAATGCGGGATTTTATGCAGCGGAAGATGCTGATGTCGCCTGGCAGCTAACGGAAATTTTCCAAAAACAGCTGCAGGATTCTGGTTTGGATCATTTTTTTAAAAAAATAGAATTGCCATTGCTAAACGTCTTAATGGATATGGAGTATCAGGGCACATATGTTGACAAGGAAATGCTGGAAAAAATGTCTCTTGATTTAGGCAAGAAAATCGAAAACCTTACAAAGGAAATTATAAAGGAGGTAGGTACTGAATTTAATATCAATTCTACACAGCAGCTGGCCAATATACTATTTGATGTATTGAACCTGCGTAAAGTGAAACAGCGGTCAACAGCGGAATCGGTACTGGAAGCACTGCGCAATGAACATCCACTGCCCGGTATGATTCTGAATTACCGGAAACTGAATAAATTGAAGAATACATATGTAGATACTTTACCTCCTTTGGTTAACCCTGATACTGGCCGTATTCACACCACATTTGGCCAAACCATTGCCTCCACAGGCCGATTATCAAGCAGTAACCCCAATTTCCAGAATATACCAATTCGTACAGATGAGGGGCGGGAAATCCGTAAGTCATTTAAAGCGCAAAAGAAGGGCTGGTTAATTTTTTCGGCTGATTACTCTCAAATAGAACTGCGCATCATGGCCCATTTAAGTCAGGATCCTGCACTTATGGAAGCATTTAATAAGAATGAGGATATTCACAGTCGTACAGCCAGTGATGTTTTTGGTGTTGGCATCAAGGATCTCTTACCGGAAATGCGCCGAACTGCAAAAGTGGTGAATTTTGGTATTATGTATGGTGCCGGAGCATTTCGCTTAAGCCAGGAGTTGGGAATTCCACGATCAGAAGCTCAGGTGATAATTGATACCTATTTTGAAAGGTATGCCGGTATCCGCGAATACATGGATCGAACGATTAAACAGGCTGAGGATCAGAAATATGTTGAAACTGTATTGGGTCGTCGGCGCAATATTTGGAACATTGATAGTGAAAATCATATTCAAAGAGAAGCAGCCAAGAGAATGGCAATTAATATGCCTATCCAGGGTACTGCAGCAGAGATGATCAAACTTGCCATGCTGGACATTCACCATACCTTGATAAATAAAGGGTTTGAGACACGGATGATCTTGCAGATTCACGATGAACTTTTGTTCGAAGCGCCTGCGCAAGAAATTGATACACTGCAAGAGATGGTGTCAGATAAAATGGTCAATGCCATGCCCCTTACCATACCGCTGGTGGTAGACTGTGGAAATGGTATAAGCTGGTTTGAGGCACATTAAATTCAAATTGACTAACTGGATGTAATGGAAGCAAGTATAACATTAAAAAAGGTGGGCAAACTTGCTGGTGACAAAACGATCCTGGCTGGATTAACATTTGGGGTTGAGCGCGGTTCATTGGTAGCAATTATTGGTGAAAATGATGCGGGAAAATCTACTTTATTGAAGGTGCTTGCCGGTACGGAGATTCCTGATTACGGGAATGTCTTTATACATGGTATTGATTCGACCAAACGTCGGAAAAATTCACAGGCTTATACAGGATTTGTACCCTTTAACTCGGATCTGGATCCATTTTTGTCTCTCGAAGAAAATATTCGGTTTATTGGATCCGTCTATGGTGTTGAGGATAGTTACATTACCCAGCGGATTAAAAGATTTGCAACAGACTTGAATCTTATGGATTCGCTGCATAAACAGGCCAGCATTACTTCGCCGGGTAATGTGAAAAAAGCTATGATTGTTCGGGAACTGATCCATGATCCTTCCATATTAATTATTGATGAACCAACTGCATTTATGGATGCACGATCCAGACGGGAAACCTGGGACCTGCTTCGTGGACTAGCCGGTGAAAAGACAATAATTTATGTTAGCCAGTCTTTGCCGGAAGTTGAACAGGCCAATGACAGGATCTTGGTTATGCAGCAGGGCAAGATCATCCTCGATGGTACCCTTGATAGATTATTGGAGAGTACCTTGCGATATCACCAGTTTGAAATTGAGTTTGTCAATCTGACGGAACAATTGTTTAACAAACTCGCAGCAGTTACCACAGTAGTAAATCCAACAAAGATAGGTAATACATTACATTTTTATGGCCGTGAAAGAGCTGTGTTTTTTCAAGTATTACATGAAGCGGCAGGCGCATTAATGAAAGATCTGTCAGTTAAAAAATTAAGTTTACGGGATCTCCTGGATTCAGAATTTGCTGGCAGGGGATTGGATTGATGCAAGCCTTCTTGATGCGCCGCTGGTGGTTATTTCGCCGACGAATATTTTCAACCATTACTTTTGTGGTTATTTTGCCGATCCTAATGCATTTGGCATTGACCGCAGGAATCGGGAATATTATTGTGGAAACAATCGCAAAATTTTCCTACCAGAAATGGCTATATCCTGGTTTGATTTTTATTGTCAATACCATCATGATCATACCAATTATTTATCGGGAATTTTTTGACTTACGGGTCAACTCAAGAACCTTGATCACACTCTCAATAACTCCCTTATCAAAACTACAACTCGTTGGATTTTTACTGCTTACGGCACTGGTCGAAGCCACAATATTTTCAATGGTTGCTATGGCAATTTTTGTCTACCTCATGGACCTTTCCTTAGGTATGCTGGATTTATTATATATTTTAGTAGCAATGAATCTTTTTGGACTCATTGTAAGTAATGGATTAATTACACTTTCTTTGTCGACCGATAGAATTAACACTTTTTTTATCGTTACGTTTATTCTTTTCCTTTTCATTATTTTTAGTTCAGAACTTTTGTTCGAATTTGAATTTTACCCGCTTAAGATCAGTGCAGTGTTGGAGAATCTGCCCACGAGTATGGTAGCGGCTTGGTGCAGGGGACTGATGTTTACCGGATATTTCGACTGGACATTATTTCTGACACCATTAGGCATTGGTTTGGTCTGGACCACTCTTAATACAGTGCTTTTAAAAAGGACACTTCGACAGTGATTGCATATTTATCTGGAGCGATGGAATACGCTGTGGATGAGGGCTCCGGCTGGCGCTTAGATATGACCAGTTGGTTGTCGGCCCAGTTAGGACATGATGTAATAGACCCCGTAGAAGAATCGCGGTTACTTATGCTGCAAGAAAATTCCGCTGATTACAAGACTTGGAAAGAATCCGATACTGAACGCTACCGGCAATTTGTACGTCAATGTGTGGAGCGAGACATTAAAGCAGTAACCGAGGAAGTAGATTATATTATCTGTCTCTGGAATGCAGATGTGTTTAAGGGAGCTGGTACGCATGGTGAGGTCACTTTGGCTTTTCAGCATAATGTGCCTGTTTATCTTGTGAATCAGATTTCATTAGCAGACCTGAGTGGCTGGATAATGGCCTGCAGTTCAGAAATATTCAATAATTTTGAAGATTTGAAGGCATTTCTATTGGAAAAATTCGGTTCCTGATCATGGTAGGCCCCAAAGCTATAATTCACTTAGAAAACCTAGTCCACAACTATGATTTGATCAAGCAGCAGTTAAATGGGACACCAATTATGGCCGTAGTGAAGGCGAATGCATATGGTCACGGTGCAATAGCTGTTACCGAGGCCCTGCGATCCAAAGGTGTGAATCATTTTGCCGTTTTCACTTTTGAAGAAGCTTTAGAGTTGAGGGCTGCTGGGATAGAAGAGGATATCCTTGTTTTTTGCAGGCCAACAAAGGATATGTTAGCAGAAGCTGCTGCGCGCAATATAACGCTAAATCTCTCTGCGCCAGAAGATATCCCCTTATTTAACATGGCAGATTCCAGTCCAAGATTCCATTTGAAAGTGGATACTGGCATGTCTCGTCTTGGTATACCATTTGATACAGTGGTGGATATCCTTCAGCAGATTAAAAACAATGACCATCTAAAATGTGAGGGTATCTACAGTCATTATGCCACTGCAGATGAAGGTGAATTAAGCTATGCTGTAAACCAGTTAGAACAATTTAATCAAGTATTACAGGCGGCCAAGGAATTGGACTTAAAAACTAAACATATACACTTTTCAAATAGTGGAACAGTCTTAAACATGCCCCAGACTTCTTTTAATTTGGTACGGGTTGGTATGTTATTATATGGTGCTTTCCCCTCAGATGAGGTACCTACGGATATGCCAATTAAACCTGTCATGGAATTTAAGGGACCTGTGGTCGCTTTAAGAGAAGTATCTGCCGGTACGAAAGTTAGTTACGGTGGCGTTTGGGAAGCACCCAAGGATACAATTATAGGTGTTATTCAGGCCGGTTTTGCTGATGGTTTTCCGCGATCATGGTATGTGGATGGTTATATAGGTCTTCGAGGTAAAAATTACCCAATTGCAGGTCGCGTATGCATGGATCAATTTATGGTGGATTTTGGTGGGGCCGATGTTCGTGTAGGTGATGAAGTGTTGATTTTTGGACAGAATAACACTGAGACTATACGTATTGAAGATATTGCGAAAGCTATAGATTCAACAAGCTATGTATTATTGACTGCTATCGGCGGTAGGACAGAAAGGATATTTATTAACTGAGCGGGAGGAAAGGCTAACTAGCCGTACCTTTATCTGGGTTTCTAACCCAGGAACGCCGGTCCTGAAATGCTTTAATCTTCAAATCGGCCCAATCATTGATTATTTTTTTGATTTGATCTCGTTGGTCTGGTTTATCTCCCAAATTTTCATCGAGAACATTGAGTAAATCTTCACGCCGCTGCTGAACTTGGCCATAAGTCATCACATCTTCTTGAGCAAAATCTTCTTTTTGCTGACGAACCTGATCTTTCCTATCGTCTGCTTTTGAAGCCTGTTCCTTTCTACTTGAAAAGACTGCCAGAGCCAGGACAACGAGCACAATAATTAGAAATAATATTTCCATAATTTATACCTTCAAAAACCAGAGCCTAGTGGATTAATACCCAGAATACCAACCCAGTAGACAGCTACCATTATAGCCAGCACGATCAATGCTGCCGGCCAGCCGACAGTGGCCATTCGAATAAAATCTTTTGATTCTAGCATTCCACTCGCATAAACAATAGAACTGGCCGGTGTTCCAATTACAAGCCAGTAGGCCATTGATGTGGCAATGGCTAATCCAACTCCTACGAGTATTGGATTTGTGTTTGCAGTTACTGCCATATCCAAAACCACAGGTCCAATAACAGCGACAGTTGCACCAGCACTCATTAAATTGGTTAAAATAGCACCAATGACCCCAACTAATATAACAAGTCCAACACCTGAATCTAGACCAAGAGGCGCTACGAGGCTCATAATTTGATCAGCGAACCAACTAGAAGCACCGGTGGCTTTAAATACACTTCCTAAACTTATACAGCCAGCATACAGTACAATAACACCCCAACTGACTTTATCTTCATAATCTTTCCATGATGTCAGACCCAGCAGCATGTAAACCACAGCACCGGATATGGCAACGCCACCAAGTCCTAGTGAAAACCCCAGGATATCTCTTGTTACTGATTTATCAACAATCCACAATACCACAACTGCAAGCATTATAAGCGCTACTAGCTTTTGCTTACCAGTCATGGCACCATGTTTTTCGAGATCTTTTTTAAGAAGCCCAACAGCTTCGCTCAAATCACTTACTTCGGGCTTAAATAATAGAGGTAGGATAAATGCCATTACAACAGACATACAAGCTGTATAGAATATTCCCATGGAAACCCATTGCATAAAAGATACTTCAATACCATAATCTGCCAGGAAACCGATCATCAGGGCATTCCTAGCGCCACCTGTTGGGCTCATGGGGCCACCAATCATACACCCCACTGCAATAGTAACCATAAGTAATGTGCCTAATCTAGGGGCAGGCGTAGATTTGTTCGTAAGTGTATACAGGGCCATGGCAATTGGAACATACATTGCAGCCACAGCATGTTCGCCCACAAATGCAGTAGGAATTGCAGTCCCCAGTAGAATTCCAATAACTATCATACGTGTTTTTGTGCCGGCCAAATTAATCACCAGCATACCCACCCGTTTATCTAAACCATATTTTACCAGCGTTGCCCCAAGGGCAAGGGAACCAGCGATAAACCATACGGCATCGTGGGCGTAGGTTCCGACAATATTCCTCGAATCGGTGATGCCGAATAATAACTGTACCAGGCCAATTAATAATGCCACTGCCGGCATGGGCACTGCTTCAGTCGCAAAGAAGATAACACATGTAGATAACAGGGCAATGATTATCTTGATATGCTTTGCTTTCATAGCGACATCTACGCCGGCTTGGCCCTTGAAGAGTTCTTCCGCTTTCAGAACCATAGAATCCGGCATAGGCATAATGAAAGCAATGAGTGCAAATATGGCCAGGCCGATACCAAGCCATTTGAAATCAGTGGTTTTGGCGAAGCCGCCGCTACTGGACTGTTCGTTGTCTTTTTCAGCCATTGGGACTAAGAAACTGAGTTAGTCTGATAAAAAAGGCAAGTAAAAACGACATAAATCAAATATTTGCGGGTTTGTAAATTCCAACATCCTTTTGTTTAACTATATTCATTTGATGAATTTGAAGAGCTTTGTGCATATACCATTATTTCTAGTAGTATTTCTGCATATTTCCAATGCGCAGCCTGGGACAGAGTTGTCACTTGGTATTGATGAATTTCTTTCAAAACCAAGGCCTGAATACCGGGAAAAAAAATTAGGTTTATTCACCAATACTGGCGGGGTAAACCATTCTGGCAAGAGAACTATTCAACTTCTTGAACAGGAATTTGGATTAGATCTGCTCTTAACCTTGGATGACTGGAATGATACAACATCCTTCTCAAATAATCGTACTAGCGCTGTAGCTAAAGGACCTTCACTCGATCAAATTAATATTTCTGGCACACTGCCAGTTCAAATCGCAGAGCTGATTAAAGATCTTGATGCTTTATTTGTGGATCTTCAAGGTATTGGTATACGATCCCAATCCTATACAGTAACCTTACAGCATTTATTACATGCAGGAGGAATAGCTGGTACTTCAATTATAATTCTTGACCGTCCTAACCCATTGGGTGGTGAAATGGTCTCGGGAAATATACCTCAGGATAGTCTTGGGTCGCCCGCAAGTTTCATTCCAATCCCCTATCGCCATGGCATGACTATTGGAGAATTGGCGCGTCTATTGAATACGGAAAATGACCATGGTGCAGATTTAATGATTATTCCAATGGATAACTGGCAGGGACAACCGTGGGGTGAGATTGGGCTGGACTGGGCGCCAATTTCACCCGGCATTTCTACGGTGGATGATCTTGAACGGTTCACTATCACCAGTATTTTGGGTGCAGATGAAATCCTTGAGAATGGTGTTAGTACGGATCGTCCATATGAAATTCTTGTCCACCCCAAGATAACCAGCGGATCGGATATTGTGTTTGCTCTGGAGGAATTGGATCTTGCCGGCGTAAAATTTTTACCGGCGGTTTCTGTACCAAATACAGGACCATTTGCCGGTCAAATCTGTAACGGGATATCGATTGTTGTTACAGATATTAATGTGCTTGAGCCATGGATGGTAGCCATCGCAATAGCAGAAAAAATAAAAACCATTTACCCGGATATTGAATTTACACAATCAGAAAATGCTCTGACTCTGTTTGATAAAGCTATGGGAAGTACGGACGTACGAGAAATTATTGCAACTATGGACTGGAACAGGTTATCGCTGTATAAGGCTATCCAGGGAGAACAGGTAATAAAATTCAAGGAAGTGCGACAGCGCTATTTGATTTATCCGCGACGAAATAATTTCAGTTCCTTGGACATGAAGGTATTATTTGGTTACATCGGATTGATCGTTCTAATTGGTGTGATAGTGGGAAGAAAACAACGGGATACAAAATCATATTTTCTTGGTAATGGACAAATCTCATGGCTAATGATTGCTTTCAGCTTAGTTGCTACGGAGACTTCTGTACTAACATTTCTTAGTATACCTGGTGTGGCCTATCTCACCAACTTTGGTTTTCTGCAAGTGGCAATGGGATATATAATTGGGCGAATTGTCGTGGCCTGGCTTTTTCTACCGCTCTATTATAAAGAAGGAATCCAATCCACATATGAGTTTATCGGTAATAAATGGGGCGTAGGCTTCCAGCGCTTTGTATCCACTGTTTTTCTAGTGATGAGAATTCTCGCTGATGGAGTAAGGCTGTTTATGACGGCCATACCATTAACACTGATTACAGGTTGGACTTATGGCGCTTCCATAGCGATAATCGGTCTGTTTACATTGGTTTATACACTTATAGGTGGTATACGGTCGGTTGTTTACACCGATACTATTCAATTTATTTTATATATTTTTGGTGCAATTGTTACATTTAACGTTATTAATGAAATGATTCCTGGCGGGTTGGACAGTATAAAATTCATTTTAGGGGAGGCCGACAAATTTTCTGTTTTTCAAGGATTTTCATCTTCACTTTCTGATTTATTGACCAGGCCATATAATTTTATTGCAGCTGTATTGGGCGGCTTTCTTTTATCCATGGCATCTCATGGTACAGATCATTTAATGGTGCAAAGGCTGTTGTCTGCAGGGTCAATAAGGGCTAGCCAAAAAGCACTAGTTTTAAGTGGTTTTCTGGTATTTCTACAATTTGCAATATTTTTATTCCTTGGTGCTACCATGTGGGTCCTTTATGATGGTTTACCTTTGAAGCCAAACCTGGTATTTCCATGGTTTATTTTAACTCATTTACCACCGGGTTTTACAGGCTTTCTCGTTGCGGGGATTTTTGCAGCTGCTATGTCAACATTAAGTTCATCTATTAATTCATTGGCTTCTGCCACGGTAGTGGACTGGATAAAGCCAATTAAGCCCACTACTGGTTTGACCACAGCGCGATGGGTATCTGTTTTCTGGGCCATTGTATTGATTGGCGG
>Ga0208571_1000050_pt1 | contig 44078 bp, 37 predicted proteins | sample DeeseametaMP0103_FD_184223 | JGI IMG/M metagenome (GOLD analysis project Ga0208571, IMG submission 184223) | Marine microbial communities from the Deep Atlantic Ocean - MP0103 (SPAdes) | ecosystem: Environmental > Aquatic > Marine > Oceanic | place: Atlantic Ocean | collected 2010-12-22
TTCGTATTCTGGAACAGATGCCAGCAATGCCGTTGATCGTGTGCTTCATGAAAAACGCTATTCGCTTTTTCTTGAAGGTCATAGATTGGCAGATATGAGGCATTATGGGAAAACAGATGAGTTGCCCATTGATCGGCCAGATCGTGGGGATACTATAGTAACATTCCCTATTCCGGAAACGGAAACACCTGGTTAGATCTTATTTACCAAATAAATATAAAAAAGGCTTCTTATTTGAGGCCTTTTTTATATAATGTTATAAGTAACAAGGAGTTAATCATGAAAAAATTATTACTGATAGTTATTACTATTGGCATTTGGTCTTGTGCAGAGGATACAGCTATTAAACCGGATTATGTTCTTTCTGCAGAACAGAAACACAACAAGTTCAGTAGTGCTATTCCACCAGTATTAAGGGTTTCTACAGGATCTGTTATAAAAGTTGATACTCATGAAGCTTCAGATGGACAATTGCACCGGGAAGCAAATATAGATGATTTAAAGAATATCGATTTTGGCCCAATCCATCCGCTTACTGGTCCAGTTTATGTAGAGGAAGCAGAGATTGGAGACATACTGGCTGTCGATCTATTAGATATCGAACTACATGATTATGGCTGGCAAGCCATTGTGCCCGGTTTTGGTTTTCTCTCAGATAGATTTCCAGACGCTAGGCTTACAATTTATAAGATCAATACAGTCGCTGGCACAGCCACGTTTAATGATAAAGTAGAGTTGAAATTAAACCCATTTCCAGGTGTTATGGGAGTTGCGCCTGAAACAGCAGAAATGCTGTCAACCATTCCACCTCGTGCAAATGGGGGAAATATGGATGATCCCAACCTCACCGAGGGAACGACAGTATATTTCCCTGTGTTTGTAAAGGGTGCACTTTTTTCAATCGGCGATACGCACGCTATTCAGGGCTTGGGTGAAGTTTGTGGTACAGCTATTGAAACACCAATGACAATTACCTACCGCTTGCGGGTATTAAAGGATAAACCGGCAATAAAAGAACCTCAGTATGAAAATGATGAAATTTATGCTGTAACTGGGTTTGGTGAAACCATAGATATTGCTACAAAGAAGGCAGTCAATTATATGATTGATCATCTCGTTGATAATTATGATATAACTGCGGAGGACGCATATATGTTGTGTTCATTGGTTGGAGATTTAAAGATTGCAGAAGTAGTTGATGTACCTAACATGCTAGTTACAATGCACTTCCCCAAGCGAATACTCCGACAGTTATAACTTGAAAATACGTGTTTTAGCACAATTTTTGAGTCTCAAAAACGTGGGACCCTAATTTTTGTCTTATTTACTATAAATTGACTTTATTTTATTTGTATCAGTAGTTTCCCGCCCCACAAATGCTGGATTTCAAACAGTTTAATCCGGGTATGAAGACTGTAGGGGGAATTGCTGGTATTATCTCTACAAGTATATTAGCATTCTATTTACTAGTCATTTATTGGCCTCAGTCTGATTCCTACGAAAGTGTGGAAGTAAATATTCCAAGAGGGGCCAGTTTATCAGACATAGGCAATATTCTGCAGGAGAAAAACGTTATTAATAATAAGCGAACTTTCACGATGGCTGTAAAAACCCTTGGGCATGAAAAAAATATTCCCGCTGGCGCATACACGTTGCGTAATGCACGATCCAACCGCGGAATTATTCAACAACTGGTATATGGTGCACCATCGTTGAAAAATGTGACTGTGTTAGAAGGTTGGACAATGGATGATATTGCCGCGGCATTAGAGCAAAAAATAGGAATCAATAAGAAAAAATTCACGAGGTTATGCAAAGACCAGGAACTCGTAAAACTTTTCGATCTTGATGGAAATTCGTTTGAGGGGTATTTATTTCCGGACACATATTTTTTTGCGGAAGGTCTGGATGCTATTGTTGTCTTAACTAAGATGGTAAATGAATTTAAAGAGAATATGACACTGTCAATGAAAGTACGGGCTGAAGAATTAGGAATGTCCCAGTTGGAAATCATAACACTAGCATCCATTATAGAAGGGGAAGCTATTTACGATGATGAAAGAGCAACAATTTCAGCCGTATATCACAACCGATTAGAAAAAGGTATGAGATTACAGGCTGATCCAACTATCCAGTATATTATTGAAGATGGTCCACGCCGACTACTAAATGAAGACTTGAAAATTGAATCTGAGTATAATACATATTTGAACTCGGGCTTACCTCCAGGACCAATAAATAACCCAGGGAAAGAATCTTTAATTGCAGCATTGTATCCTGCAGTGAATGATTACATATATTTTGTAGCCCGGGGAGACGGATACCACACTTTTTCCAGAACTAAGAAAGAGCACAATAAGGCAAAACGAAAATTCCAGAAAGTAAGGCGACGGGTACGACAAGAAAAAAACAGCGCAACAGCGGGAGAACTATAGAACAATATGGATTTAGTATCCTTAAATAATAACCAACGTGCCGCAGTTGAAGCAGTTAATAATCCTATATTGATATTTGCCGGTGCAGGTAGCGGTAAAACCCGTGTATTAGCATATAAAATCGCATATTTACTGGATCAAGGAATTGTCGTCCCAGAAGATCTGTTAGCAGTTACTTTTACTAACAAAGCAGCGCAAGTGATGCGGGAAAGGGTAACCAGATTAATAAAAGAGAAACATGTCCCTCTAAATATTGGAACCTTTCATTCAATTTGTGCAAGAATATTACGGAATGATATAAAACATCTAGGCTTTACATCTGATTTTGCTATTTATGATGCGGCGGATCAAGTTGCCTTATTAAAGGTCGTGATGGCCGACATGGGTGTGCCTAAAAATAGTATTTTGCCTAAAACGGCGCGGAACAGAATTAGTTATTATAAGAACAAACTTATTGCCCATGATGTGGCCATGAAATCGGCGCGCACAATTCAAGACCGAACCATAGTAGATATATATAAAGCGTATCAAAAAGATTTGAAGAAAAATAACGCACTCGATTTTGATGATCTGTTGAATTACCCCTTAGAAATATTTGAGAATCACCCCAGAATCCTCGGTAAGTATCGGGAAAAATGGAAATATATACTAGTTGATGAATATCAGGATACAAACCGGGCCCAATTCTTACTGGTTAAAATGCTTGCTGAAAAACATAAACAGATCTGTGTTGTGGGTGATGATGATCAATCAATATATGGTTGGCGTGGTGCCGATATTCGGAACATTCTTGATTTTGGTAAGGCATTCCCAAACTGTGAGGTATTTACTTTAGAGGAAAACTACCGCTCAACCCAGCAAATATTAACTGCTGCTACAGCAGTTGTGGAAAATAACGAGGACCGCGCCGATAAGAATTTGTCAGCGATCAATGGAGAAGGTGAAAATCTGGGTCTTATTGAAACCCATGATGAAATGGAAGAAGCTGATGCTGTCATTAGCGCGCTGGAAAAAGAAATAAAGATTAACAAGCGTACATTTAATGATTTTGCTATCCTTTACCGTACAAATGCTCAGTCAAGAGCTTTGGAAGATAGTTTCCGTCGCAATGGTATCCCGTATAAAATAGTAGGTGGTACTCGTTTTTATGAGCGGAAGGAAGTAAAGAATTTACTTGGCTATTTGCGGTTAATAGTTAATTTGAAGGATACAATCTCATTACGCCGGGTAATCAATTTTCCTCCTCGAGGTATAGGTTTAAAGACCGTTGACAAGTGTGTACTGCAAGCGACGAAAGATAAAAAAGAACTGTTTGATGTACTTAACAATCCTGAACCAATTAACATTCGTGGTAAACAAGGTGAATCATTGGTCAAATTTCATGATCTCATTAAGAAGTATAACGATTTATTGACAAAAATAAATGCCAGTGAACTTGTTCGCGCATTGGTGGACGAAACGGAAATTCTCAAATATTACAAGCGTCAGGATACTATAGAAGATCAGGAACGCTATGCGAACGTTATGGAAGTCTTGAATTCTGTTGATGAATTTATGGAAAGAAATCCTGGATCACTCCTGCATGATTTTCTCGAGGAGGTGTCACTGCTGACTGATATAGATGAATGGAACGAAGATGCGAACCATGTAACTATGATGACAGTCCACTCAGCAAAGGGCCTAGAATTCCCAGTTGTATTTGTCACTGGGCTTGAAGATGGACTATTTCCATTATCAGGTGCTCTTAGCGAAAGAAATTTAATGGAAGAAGAACGGCGCTTATTTTATGTAGCGCTTACACGTGCCCAGCAAATGGTTTACTTGTTATATGCAACAGAAAGACGGCGCACTGGTTCGGATAGTTGGGCTGGTCTTGTTTCGCGATTTGTGAGAGAAATACCGGAAGAATTCTTGGAAAACATATCCTTTTCTTCAGCGATGACAAGAAAAGTTGTCAGAACAAGAACTGGCAATTTGAAAATGAAGGTGAAGCGTACGGTTACAACCTTCGATGATTTTAAAGTGGGTGACTATGTTGAACATGCCATTTTTGGCGAAGGGAAAATTTTGGCATTGAGTGGTAGTGGAGAGAATCAACGGGTAGGTGTTGTATTTAAGGACGGTTTAAAGAAAAAACTCATTGTAAAATTTGCAAAGCTGAAGAAACTAGCCTAGGTTATATAAGTAACCAGTTCTCGCAACCGCACCAGGATAATAAATACTCATATTTAGCTTGAATGTGGAGGTGTTTTATAATTAATTTTGAGACTCAATCTCATTAAAGGAAATATCATGGCAACAAATGTTCAACTTTTAAAGGATGCTCTTCGCAAGGAAGGACTGCACTACACACCCCAAAGGCAGATTATCTGGGATGAAATTTGTAAGACTGATGATCATCGGGATGCAGAGGAAATTTATTTTAAAATCAAACAGGGCGGGCATAAAGTCTCAAGAGCAACGGTTTACCGTACGATTGATGTACTGGTAAAAAATAATCTGGTCCGCAAGTTGGAGCTGGGTGATGGACGTAACCGCTACGAAAACAAACTTGATAGTAGTCATCATGATCATATTGTTTGTATTCAATGTGGCAGGATTGATGAGTTCATGGATGAAAATATTGAAAAACTACAGGATGAAATAGCGAAAAAATATCAATTCAAGATCGTACGGCACATTCACCAATTATTCGGTCTATGCAGGGATTGTAAATAATTTTATGACTGTGGGGGATTTACACCGGGGCGACACGGCGGTCGTTAAATCATTTCTTGGTGGTTTAGACTCACAATCACGGTTTTTGGAAATGGGGATCTTGCCGGGAGTAGAATTACGCTTGGTTAAAATTGCACCACTGGGTGGCACTATTGAGTTAAAAGTCCGTGATTATTATGTATCAATTCGCCAGCAGGATGCCTTAAATATTGTAATTGAAAATTGAATTCAACATTGAACGCTGATACTGTACCCTGGGTTGCATTAGTAGGTAATCCAAATTCTGGTAAAACGGCAATATTCAATTTATTGACCGGCATGGACCAGAAGGTTTCGAATTATCCCGGTATAACAGTAGAAAAAAAGCTTGGTACGGGGAAATTCAATGATGGCACCGTTTACCATTTACTTGATTTTCCAGGCACATATAGCTTAACGCCCGAATCCTTCGATGAGCGAATTGTCACTGAACAAGTTCTGCAATGGATCCATGGTAAAAATCCGCCTGCAGTTATTGTTTCAGTAGTTGATGCAACTAACCTGAGTCGTAATCTTTATTTAACTACACAGCTATTAGATTTAGGCATTCCAATTGTTATTGCCTTGAATATGATGGACTTAGTGGATCAAACTGAAAAAATAGATGCATCATCATTGAAGAAGTGGCTGTGCGCAGCAGCGATTGTACCAGTGTCTGCACTGAAAAAAAGCGGTTTGAATAAACTAAAAAAGCAGGTTAGAGCTAGCATTCTGACAAAACCTGTAAATAATGATATATTTCCATTGGAAGTAAATAAAACGCTTGAAACAATCCTTATGCCGATTACGAGTCTACTGTATACAAAATTAGGGTACACTCCTCGTTTAGCAGCTGCGCAGGCACTACGGCTTATTACAAGAAATTCAACCTTAGAATTATATAATAGAGCTATTCAGGAAGGGCAAAAGATTAATTCTAAAACAGTAAATGAATTAGAGGATCTTCGAACAGTTGCCATTAAAGAAATAGAAAAAGCAGAATTAAAACCTAGCTCCCTTGAAGCAATATTACGATATCAATGGTTAGACGCAAATCTTGCACAGGATCGAAGTGATCATACGAACCAAATAAGAAAAATAAATGCCAATGAAAAGATCGATCAAATTCTTACGCATAGATGGTTAGGGCCCGGAATATTTATCGGGGTATTGTATTTCATTTTTCAATCAATTTTCAACTTCGCATCAATACCAATGGGTTGGATAGAAGCTGGGGTAAATTGGCTCGGCAAAGGGGCGGTAACCTTGGTGCCTGAGAGTAATTTCCGCAGTTTATTAATAGATGGTATAATTGCTGGTTTAGGAGCAATACTTATATTCTTACCACAGATTGTAATACTGATGTTCTTTCTGACCTTGTTAGAAGATTCTGGTTATATGGCACGTGTAGCTTTTATGCTTGATCGCGGTATGACAAAAATCGGGTTGCATGGGCGATCGGTACTGCCATTGATGAGTGGTTATGCCTGTGCCATCCCGGGTATTATGTCCACCCGAACAATTGACAACTGGAAAGAAAGATTGATTACAATGCTTATTTTACCATTAATGAGCTGTAGTGCCAGATTACCGGTATATGCATTGATGATTGGTGCTTTTATCCCACCGATTACCGTTGGTTACATTTTTGGTTTACAGGGTTTGATGATGGTTATGATGTATTTTATTGGTACTGTCACCGCTATGATACTTGCGAAAATATTTAGCCTATGGATCAAATCTGAGGGAAAATCATCATTCGTAATGGAAATGCCGCCATATCGCCTACCTATTTTACGCTCTGTGTTCAGACAAGTGTTTATCCGGGCAAAACTATTTTTATTCAATGCCGGCAAGATCATTATGGCCATATCGATTATACTATGGTTTTTAGCCTCCTTTCCCAAAACAGACATCATTGGTGACCAACCGGCAATCCACAATAGCTTTGCGGGAAAAATTGGTCACGCCATTGAGCCAGTAATCCAACCGCTTGGCTTTGATTGGAAGGTGGGTATAGCCTTAATTACTTCTTTCGCTGCAAGAGAGGTTTTAGTCAGCACCATGGCTACTATTTATAATGTAGAAAATGCAGCTGATGAAATGGTGCAGCTATCAGATGCGATGAAAAATGATATAAATCCTTCAACCGGCCTTCCGGTTTTCACGCCACTCGTGGCTGTGAGCCTTATGGTGTTTTACGTTTATGCAGCGCAATGCATGGCTACGTTTGCAATAATTCGCAGAGAGACCAATACCTGGAAATGGCCACTATTTATGATTGTTTATATGAATGTTTTGGCTTACATGGTATCATTGCTCGTCTATCAGGGTGGCCTTTGGCTGGGTTTCAGTTAAGTACTTCAAAATGATTATTGGACCACAAGCCTTGGTAGTGATATTACATAAGTTAAATTTTACACTTTGATTTGTTCTTTTTCGATTAGCCATTGCACTGTATCTCTTATGGAATCTTCAAGAGAACGAGGTCGATGCAGTAGTTCATTTTTGGCCAATGTTCCAGGGATTTCCTTGCACTGGACTGCCAAAGTATGGAGGCTACCACGACTAAATGACGGTCTTTGTCCGGTCAAATTTGATTTTATTGCTGCGAATGGCAATGCCAGATAAGCTGTCCAAAAGGGCAAGGTCAGGTAAGTAATTCTTCGCGCAAGTAGACTGGCGATTACGTCTGTAATTTCGCGAAAGGAGGCCCATTTGCCTGGTAGGATATAATGTTGACCTTGGCGACCCATCTCAACGCAATTAATAGCTGTATTACATACGTCCCGCACATCAACCCAATTAAAACCATTATTAATCGCAATGGGCATTTTACCTGTGGCCATATCAATTATCACTTTGCCCATTCTGCTCGGTTTATAGTCATGGGGACCGATGATACCAGTAGGATGAATTATGCTGGCATTTATTCCTTTTTTACAAGCAGTCACTACCCTCCGCTGAGCCTCTGCTTTGGTTCGGTCATATGGAGCTGCTTTTTGATCATTCTTCGCGAGGGGCCGTTTTTCTGTTAAGGCCGTATAGGTTGGATTTTGTTGGAAAGCGTGGATACTAGAAAAGTGGATTAGGCGTTCAACACCTGCGCTGATACTGGCCTCACAAATTGCTTCGGTACCTTTTATGTTGATGGTTTCCATTAAGGGGATATCTACACTTTCAACCGCTATATAGGCTGCGCAATGGAATACGGTATCTATCCCTTTTAGTTTCGGTGTTAATTGACCTGGATTGACAATATCTTCTTGAACACGTTCCACATCTAAATTTTCCAATGCACGAGTATCTTTGTGGACAAGGCACCGACCTGTCCACCCTTTTTCCAAAAGTTGGCGAACAAGGTTAGCACCAACATGGCCTGAGCCGCCGGTAACAAATGCTTTTTTCATCGGATTTGAATATTGCTAGATTTCAATGCTAATCTCTTTTCTATTCTTATCTTAGTTGAATTGTAGATTTCAGTTTACATTTGATCTTCTTGACTTTCCACCATGTTGTAGGAAAATTCACCTGCTATGAAAACCATTACTTGCATCGCAAACTTTAAGGATGGTGACTCAATTCAAGGATTTTATTTATGCGTTGAAAAACACTTACGCCATACACGATCAGGGGATCTATTTCTTGATTTACAGCTACGCGATAGAACAGGATCAATTAATGGAAAAATCTGGGATAATGTGGATAAGTTGAATGAAAAATTTAATGCTGGTGATCCAGTAGCAGTTTCAGGAAATGTGGATTCTTTCAAGGAAAGGCCGCAGTTAATTGTAAAAAAAATTAACCGAGCATCTGTTCAATATTATGGACGTTATGGTTATGATCCATCTTTGATCGTTCCAGCATCCTCAAAGAACCCAAATGATATGTGGAAAGCCATTACGAAAATCATTCGTTCGATCAAATCCAACCCGCTGCGAAAACTGGTTAGCATGATCTATCGCGAGAACAAGGATATATTACTGGTACATCCAGCATCGGTGAAAATGCATCATAATTACCGTTCGGGATTTATTGAGCATGTGCTTTCCATGGCTGAAATAGCAGATCAGTTGGCTGTACACTACCAATTGGACCGTGACTTATTAATCGCAGGTGTATTTCTGCACGACATTGGAAAAATAATTGAGATTTCTTCTGATCTCGAAGCAGAGTATACAGATCAAGGTAATTTTATAGGACACATTGTAATTGGCAGAGATATTGTACGATCTGCGGCAAAAAAAATCACAAATTTTCCTGAGGACGTTCAAATAAAGCTGGAGCACATGATACTTTCCCATCAGGGTAAATATGAATGGCAAAGTCCAAAAAAACCTAAAATACGCGAAGCGTTATTGTTGCACCTGATTGATAATATGGATGCAAAAATGAATTTATTTGCATTGGCTTTAGAAGAAAGTGCTGAGGATGGTGATTGGACAGATCGGCACAATTATTTCCGCATACCATTATACAAAGGAGATAATGAAACTAAATAAACTGGTTCGAGCTGCCATTTTCGCAGCCCTGGCCATCGGTGTTGGATTTTCTTTATTGCTGATTCCAAACATTGAATTAATCACAGTAACAATCTTTATTTCTGGGCTTACTTTGGGGTCAGCCTGGGGTATGCTTATTGGCGGAACAGCTGAGATTATATTTTCAAGTCTTAATCCCCTTGGTTCCGGCCTTAGCTTCCCTCCACTTTTTTTCAGTCAAGTGCTTTCCATGATAATTATTGGTGCCATAGGTGGATGGTTACGCCCAATATTTTACCGGCCTGTATTTTCCTTTAAAACTTTGCTTGGTCTGGGATTTACCGGTCTATTTGTGACCTTTATTTATGATTCTTTTACGACGCTCAGTTATCCAGTAAGTGCTGGTTTTGAATTTGCCCAAACCTTGGGAATTTATATTTCTGGATTGGCTTTTTCATTACTCCACCAGATCTCAAATGCAATAGTCTTTATTGTTGGCATCCCGCGAGTTATGAAATATTTGGCGGTTCAGTCTTGAAAAGAATTCTATTTCTTTTAAGCATCTTATATTCTGGTTTGATATCTCAGGGGTATAAAAACTATCCTTTTGACTGGACTGATCATTTCGGTGTGATTACCCAGAATGGAAGTGTAATGTGGAATGAAGATTGGATGTCTGGCGTATTATTTTTTGATGGGACATTTACCCACTACCCAAAACGATTTGGATCTGTAATTAGTTATGATATTGCGAAAGCACGGCCTGGGTACTTTTTCAAAGCAGAAAATTCTTTGGATTCGAGCTATGTAGATAGTCGTATCAAATATACTCAAGGTGATTACTTTTTGGATATGCTAGCTCTCACAACCAATTTTTCTGATGGTATGCGGTTAATAACATGGAACGGCTTTAAAAAAACATACGGTGGACCCTATGGCCAGTACATACTGGGTACTGTAAAACCAATACAGCAAGCTTATATTCTAAAATACCAAACAGGTCAAGTTAATGTAGCGATCGGACATTTCATTACTTCAAGCGGTATCCCTGATACAAGTACAAACGGTTCAATGTCCGACAGGATATTAAGTGCAAGTATACAAGTTCATGGATCAGCTGGTAATTGGAATTGGCAATTACACGGATCGCAGTTTAACCAGAAATATAAAATTCAGCATTCATCGTGGGGTATGCCCAGGAGCAATTATCTTACGAGGACAAGGATCCAGGGAAAATTAATCCGTAACATTTCTGGGGATACAAGGGTATATACTGGTTTTGAAGGAAATATTCAGGGTTTATCTAATTCATCAAGGTTTCGTTCTCGCGACTGGGGTATAGTATTTGCCGGAATAGCTTGGCAGGAGTTTACCTTGGCAGGGGGCGCAGTAGCAATTTCAAATGGAATGGCTCCATATTTCCAAACCAAATATCAAAAGCAAGACGCTAGAGGTGGCATGGTTATTGAAGTGAATAACAAACCAAAACCAGTGCATATGCTGTTTTGGTCAGCTGTAGAGGATAGCTTGGCATTTGAAAATTGGCAATCATTATCGTTTAACACTTGGAAATCAATATTCCAACTAACATTTCATGGTAAAATATTTTTAACACGTGTGCAAGAAATAAACCAATATCAAATCAATTCGGAATTGGATCGTTCAATAAGTAAAGCTGAACCGAATATTCGTGGTGGAGAAATTGGCATTATGTGGAGTGGCTTTCGCAATTGGGTATTTTCAGGTTCCTTCCGCCATGTAATCGAACCTTCCATTATTACGGATGGGATTGGGGATTGGTTAGATTTTAGAATTGCTGGAAAAGAAAAAATATTTAAGCGAAATATGAATGTGTCTTTTACTGTTGGATTAACGGGGTGGTTGAACCGCGACTCAACAATCAGTTTTGATCCATTTGTTGGTATTCCTCTGAAAGTTAATGATTCAGTTTATACACTTGGGGACCGCTGGATCCTGCAGGCGGAGGTAGCAGCAAAGGTTGCTTCTTTAAAAGTTACTTGGCGCATGAATAATGTATTTCGGGCTTTACAACCTATATTGGGTATTGTCCCAGAAGAAGAAAGTTGGATTAGCACAAATTACCTGATGCATGATGAGCAGCGTCAACTGGGCAGATTAATGGAAATTGTTATCGACTGGTATTTCCTGGATTAATTAGGTCCACTCCAGACTTCGTAATCTCCCGGTGATGCGCCCACAATGTAGGTATAGGAAAGTTCACCAAGATCGTTGTGCACATATACAGTATCAGGTGCCTGAAAATCACTGGTGATGCCCATGAACACATTTTTATTATTTGCTCCTGCAGAATAGAGATCATTGCTGCTGTATGTACCAATTTTAGCAGATCTATTGAGTGTCAAATCCATTGCTAAAGGTGCAACACCACCTTCGAATGTGCGGTATACTTCTCCAGCAATTAACATCATATCTCCACCGCAGACAGTACCAACACCATACTCTCGCATGCTCACTTCACTGGTTTGAATGTTGATCAGGGTTGTACCGTGATATGTCTCTGTCCAGTTTGCACTATAATATGTTCTTGATATCCATAATAAATCACCATCCAGTAACATCTGTTGAGGTCCATTTCCAACTTCAATTGTCTCTACGATTTCGCGGGTCTCGAGACTGATTTTTTCAACAGTACTCCCTGAACTGATAGCAACCCACAAATAAGAACCATCGGATACGATCGACTCTGGCAGACCATTTATGTTTATCGATCCTTCGATAAAATACGTTTCGAGATTCAGGATTTTAACATCCTGTGTATTCCAGTTAGTAAAATAGACATAATTATCAACAATGACCATTTCCCGCGGACCGGAATTATCAGTAGAAATATCAATTCCGGGAAGTCGTAGGCCAGAATCAGTGATGTTATATACTTTGAGAAGATGACTATTATTTACCAATACAAATAATTTATCATTGTGGATTGCTAACGATTGCACAACATCACCAACATCTGGGATATTTTGGATCTGCTGATTTCCGTTGAAAACCGTTATGGCACCATTGCTGCTGCCAAAGTTTCCTTCAGTTGCAATGAAGGTTAGTTCATTGTTCTCTACTACTTGGGAATTATCCTCACAGGCAATAACCATTAATAAAATTATCAAAACAAACTTTTTCATTATCATTTCCTTTTCAATTTATGTTAGGGGGTAAAGGTTTGATGGATAGAACGCACCATAACCCTTTTCCCGAAAGTTAACTGATACTGAGTAGCTGCTAGGTTTCCTGACTTATGCTTTATCGGATTGAACCGACCTTCTCATCCTATCGGACAATGGTACTATTAATTAATCCTAAGCATTTACAGTAGCGGGAACTGTGACCGAATTTCACGGGCTTCCCTGTGCAAACCTACTTCAATAATCATTCGAGCTTACCAGAGGTATTTTTCATTGCCAATAGTTAATATTATGTATTATAGGGTTTAACACGGAAGCTCTTGTTATATAGAAACTCGGTAGAATAAATTCGCCAATGTTTTTCCCGATAGGAAATAATAAATGAAACAAAAATATTTTAACATAAATGCTTCAGTGGTAAATATTTATAGTGATCCAGACTTTAAATCAGCGGTAGTAACTCAAGGCCTATTAGGTGAGTCCTGTGAAATCATGGATTCGAAGGATGATTGGTTCAATGTTAACCAGTGGGACGGTTATAGCGGGTGGATACACAAACACCAAGGAATTGTAGCTGATAAAACTTACGATGCCAATCTCACTGTCTTTGAAATGGATGGTATTGTGACTAAAAAAAATGGGAAGACGGTAATTAGGGATCTTACTTTTGGCAATTTATTGAATGGAAAACCAATGAACGGTGGTTTTAGCATCACATTACCAGATGGTGAAAAAGGTTGGACAGGTACACTATTAGGGCGCATGACAGAGCAGCCAACCCGTAAGAGTATTATACGTCTCGCACGATCATTCATGGGAGTGCCCTATTTATGGGGCGGAAAATCTCCCCATGGTTTTGATTGCTCTGGGTACATTCAAACCATATACAAGACTTTTAATATTGAATTGCCAAGGGATACATACCAACAGGCTGATCATTTTAAGGAATCCACAATAAATATGGAGCAGGCAAAGCAAGCTGACTTACATTTTTTTGAGAATGATGGTAAAATTACTCACGTTGCGCTTGCTGAGGAAAATGGATATTTTCTACATGCGCAAGGCTGGGTTAAAGAAGAGAGTTTCGACTCTAGTGCACCAAATTTTAACAGCGATTTGAAAAATAAGTATGCTTGCTCGGTATCAATGGAACCAATTTTAGGAACATGAAGAATTATCCATCTAAAAATGGATCTTTACTAAATCGTGCAGTTCTGGTTCTGAACTCAAACTATGCCCCCATGACAATTACTACATCAAAACGTGCCATCTGTTTATTTTTTCTGGATAAAGTGGACGTCATAGAAACATATGCCGATCTTATTCATTCACCGAGCATGATTTTACCCTTACCAAGCATTGTTAAATTGAAAGATTATATTAACTACAATAGTATGAATGTGGTTTTGAGCAGGAAAAATATTCTCCTACGTGACAAACACCAGTGCCAGTATTGTGCGAATAAATCTAACCCTCTGACAATAGATCATATTATACCAAAAGAACGTGGTGGGAGCGATTCGTGGGATAATCTGATAACTGCGTGTCAGAAATGTAATAGGAAAAAGGGAAACAGAACTCCCAGAGAAGCCAATATGTCCCTATTAAAACATCCTCAGAAACCAAACAGAATACATTATTTTCAGCACTTTATTCAGGATTCGCAATCTTCGTGGAAACCATACCTATTTTTAGAAGCGTTTTAGGGACATAAACGTTGAAACGTGTGCTCAGCGGTATTCAGCCATCAGGATCTTTACACTTGGGGAATTACTTTGGCATGATGAGCCGCATGATTCGTTATCAAAAAGAAAATGATCTTTTTTCATTTATTGTGAATTATCACGCCATGACCACAATTCAGGCTCCAAGTATACTTGAGAACAATACAATCAATGCTGCTCTTGATTTCATTGCACTAGGACTGGATCCTGAAAAATCAACATTTTGGATTCAGGCAGATGTACCACAAGTGACTGAATTCACTTGGATCATTTCCAATGTAACCAATGTTGGCCTTATTGAACGTTCAACCTCCTATAAGGACAAAATTTCCAAAGGAGTCATGCCTAATATGGGTTTATTCAGTTATCCAATACTTATGGCCTCAGATATTTTGTGTTTTGGAGGAGATATTGTGCCAGTTGGGAAGGATCAAAAACAACATTTGGAAATGACTAGGGATATTGCCATAAAGTTTAACAATACCTATGGTGAGACTTTGGTGGTACCTGAACCAGATATTGAACAGGAAACACAACTCCTTCCTGGAATTGATGGGCAAAAAATGAGTAAATCTTATAATAACACGATTCCTATTTTCGGTGACGAAAAATTCATTCGTAAACAGATCATGTCGATCGTAACTGATTCTACACCAGTCGAAGAACCAAAGGATATCAAATCACCTTTGTTCAAGCTGTTTGTACTATTCTTGGATGAAAAAGGTAAAAAAGATTTAAAGAGGCGGCTTCTTAGTCCTGGCCTGCAGTACGGAGACGTAAAAAAGGAACTTTTTGAAACAATAATAGAGTATTTCCGTCCATTCCGGGAAAAAAGAGAATACTTATCAAGTCATATTGATTATGTTTATGAACAACTTTCAAATGGGTCCAAAAAAGCAAGTGCAGTAGCTGATCAAATTCTCAGTAAAGTGAGAAAAGTAACGGGCTTAAATTACAGGGTCTAATATGTATAAGGTAAAGCTAGAGAACTTCACAGGACCTCTGGATCTGCTATTGTACTTCATCCGCCGCGACGAAATTGATGTTTATGATATTCCCATAGCACGGATAACAGCGGAATACATGGAAACTCTAGATATGATGCAGACATTCAACTTGAATGTCGCGGGTGAATTTATTCTCATGGCCGCTACCCTTATGCGAATTAAGGCAAAAATGCTTTTACCCAAGCCGCAATTAGGCGATGAAGATGAAGTTGAAGATCCACGTGCGGAATTAGTGCAACAACTGCTCGAGTACCAACGATTCAAGGAGATGGCATATGATCTGGATAAATTAGCCATAGAACGAGGGCAATACCATCCCCGCGGTTTTGAAATGAAATCTCCAGATTTGGAAGAGGATACTGCAGCATATTTAAAAGATGCAACCTTATATGAAATAGCGCGATTATTTAAAAATGCAATGGATAATATGCCTGTCATTCAGCCATATGAGCTACATCGTGAACAAGTGCATTTGGGTGACCAAAAAGCATTGATATTCCGCTCATTTGACCTTGATGGGCGTCTTCCTTTTTCTGCTTTGGTAAAAAAACTAAAAACTAAATTAGAGGTTGTTGTAACATTCTTAGCTGTATTGGAATTAGTTCGAATGCGCCAGATAATTGTTATTCAAAATGAACTATTTGGTGAGATGGAAATGCAAAGACTGGGGGCAGAAGCGTAAAAAATGAATTTATCTGAGCAGATTCAAATAGTTGAAGCTTTGCTTTTTGCATCACCAGAACCCCTCACCCAGACCCGTATAAACCTGATATTTGAGACTGATCCCCCGAAATTGGATGACACCGTAAAAGAACTTAATCATAATTATGAAAAGGCCAATCGATCCTTTAGAATTCAGGGGATTGCTGGTGGTTTCCAGTTAACAACACTACCTGAATTTGACATATGGATAAAACGTATGCTTGATAAGAGCGGTAAACTAGCATTATCGACTGCCGCTATGGAAACCTTGGCAATTGTAGCGTATAAACAACCGATTAGCAGGTTTAATGTAGAGTCGATCCGCGGGGTTGACTGTAGTGGAGTGATCAAGACATTATTGTCTAAAAACCTTGTGCGAATAAAAGGCCGCGATGAAGGACCTGGCCGTCCTCTATTATACGCAATAACCGATAAATTCCTCGAAAACTTTGGTTTGAATAGAATATCTGATTTACCAAAATTAAAGGAAATAGCAGACTTAACTGATGTGGATGCAGCAGAAAAAATGAAATTAATGGAACTGCAATTAAAACCATCCGAGCAACCTCCAGATATTTCGCCAGATGACCTGGCAACCGGTGCAACAGCACAAACATAATATTTAATGCGTTTAAATAAATATCTAGCTCAATCTGGGATCGCATCCCGGCGCGGATCAGACCGGTTAATTAAAGCAGCTACGACTACGGTCAATAATATTGTAATTACTGATCCTGCCTATGATATTAAAGATAATGATATTGTACGATATGATGGAAAAAACATTCAATTAAATGATAAAACGGTAGTATTAATGTTTAATAAACCAATGGGAATTATTACGACAATGAATGATCCGCAAAATAGGCTATCGGTTGCTGACTTATTGCCCAAAGAAAATAGGGTATTTCCTATTGGCAGATTGGATAAAAATACCACTGGGTTATTACTAGTAACCAACAATGGTGACTTTGCCAATAGGTTAATGCACCCCAGGAATCGCGTGCCCAAGATTTATGAAGCAATAATAGACCGTCCATTGGATCCAAAAAAAATTAGCAAAATAAAAAAAGGTATTTTTATCGGTGCTGGGGAATGGGGAAAAGCCAATATAATTAGTCAGACAAAAAGTAAAAAACGAACTTTAGTTATATTGGAACTTCACCATGGTAAAAATCGCGAAATTAGACGATTATTTCATGCGATAGATCACAAGTTATTTTCTTTAAAAAGAGTTCAATATGCCGGTTTGGACTTAGGACACCTTCCATTAGGGCAATACCGGTCATTAGATTACAATGAATTGCGGAAGATCCAGTCGTTCACAAAATAGTAAAATAGGTATTGTTATTATTATTGATTTATCTCCCAATTTATTGGTTTTCTATCAAGTGAATAGTAAATTTGCCGGCTATTTGAGAAGAGGATTGCATGATTGTCGCTATTGATGGTCCTGCCGCGTCTGGTAAAAGCACTACCGCTAAAATGGTAGCAAAGAAATTGCAAATGACTTACCTAGACACAGGTGCCATGTATCGTGCTGTAACCCTAGCGTTATTGCGATCAAACACCGATCTGGATGATTATGATTCCGTTTGCCAGGTTGTTGATGAACTAGAGTTGGACATTTATGATCAAGAAGGTAAAACTGTTGTAATATTGGATGGTGAGGATGTCTCTCAGGCAATACGTTCAGTGCCTGTGACCAAAAACGTAAGTGCTGTAAGTGCGATGAAGTATGTACGGGAAGCTATGGTTGAAATACAGCGCAATATTGGAAAAAAGACTAATTGTGTTGTTGAAGGTCGCGATATAGGAACTGTAGTTTTTCCAGACGCAGAATTCAAAATATTTATGGTTGCAGATGTTAAAATGCGTGCGGAAAGAAGACTCAAGGAACTCCAGGAAATGGGCGATGATCGGTCACTGCAAGAAGTAATGGCTGATTTGAAAAGGCGGGATAAAAAAGATTCTACGCGAGCGCACTCACCGTTACAGAAAGCGGGTGATGCGATTGAAATTGATACATCGATGTTATCCATTAATCAGCAAGTGGAAAAAGTGGAAAAAATCATCAATCTTGTAAGAGAAAAAAATAACTAATAGGAACCAAATGACTGAAAAAAATACTAGTGAACTGGTCGTTGAAGATACGGATGTAGTTGATGCTGCTGAAGTCAGTGACGAATCTGCAAATGCAGAGGATGCACCTGCGGTCGCTTTAAATGAAGAAGATGAAATAGAAGACAACCTACCTCCTGCAGTGGATTATCTTGATCCCACATTATTCAAAGAGATCCGAACTGTAACCAGAGAAGACCTGGAATCGAGTGTGGAACAAACTGAAGTCCCAGTAGATATTAAAGATCGATACCTAGGGTCTATATCTGAAATATCTGAAAACCAGGTTCTCACTGGGCGTGTCATTGGGATGAATGATAAAGTTATTTTAATTGATATTGGATTTAAATCTGAAGGTCTGTTAGATCGCTCGGAATTTCCGGTGAATGCACTACCTCAAATTGGCGATCAAATTGAAGTGTATCTCGAGTATCTTGAGGATCGTAATGGCAACCTGGTTCTGTCAAAAGAAAAAGCCGATTTTATGCGTCGTTGGCGGGATATTCGAGAATATTACGAAACAGGAGAAATCTTTACCTGTAAAATTTTGCGTAGGATTAAAGGCGGGATGATCGTCGATATTGATGGTTTGCAAGGGTTTCTACCTGGTAGTCAAATTGACGTCCGGCCTATAAAGGATTTTGATCAATACCTGGATCAGGACTTAGAAGTGCGGGTAGTAAAACTCAATGAAGCACGCAAAAACATCGTTGTTTCCCACAAAACAATTATTGAAGATAGTCTTAAAGAAAAGCGAGAAGAATTACTGGCCGATATGGAAATTGGTCAGATAATGGAGGGCAGAGTAAAGAATATTACCGATTTTGGAGTTTTTATAGATCTAGGAGGTATCGATGGCTTGCTGCATATTACAGATCTATCGTGGGGAAGGGTAAATCATCCTAGTGAAGTTGTAAAATTGGATGAAACATTATCGATCAAAATAATTGATTACGATAAAGAAAAACAGCGTGTTTCCCTAGGTCTAAAACAACTGATGCCACACCCATGGGAGGATGTTGAAGAAAATTATCCTATTGGCTCTAATGTTAAAGGTAAAATTGTGAGCCTAACCAATTATGGTGCATTTGTCGAACTCGAAGCCGGAGTAGAGGGTCTAATTCATGTATCGGAAATGTCTTGGACGCACCATATAAAAAATGCGTCAGAAATATATTCCCTTGGTGAAGATATTAAAGCAGAAGTACTGGCGATTGACACGGATGATCGAAAAATTAGTCTTGGTGTAAAGCAACTTGAACCAGATCCATGGGATGAAATTGAAGAAAAATTTATGGTTGGAAGTCTGCAAAAAGGTAAAGTAATCAATGTTACACAATTCGGAGTCTTTGTGGAACTGGAAGCAGGAATTGAAGGATTAGTCCATGTTTCTGATCTGTCATGGACAAAAGTAGTTCGCCATCCAAAGGAGATGGTACAAAAGGAAGAAGATGTAGAAGTTCGTGTTCTTGAAATTTCCCGCGGAAAAAGACGAATTGCGTTAGGTCTAAAGCAAGTTACAGATGATCCTTGGGCGGAACTAATGAAGAAATTTGAAACGGGTAAGGAAATTACTGGAGAAATAATTCGTATTTTGGAAAAAGGAATTATTTTGCAGCTTGAAGACGATGTGGAAGGGATTGTTCCTTTCGGAGGCAGGTCTAAGAAAAATCGTAAGGAAATATTGACAAAGTTTAGTGCGGGAGATAGTCTTACCGGTCACGTTGTGGAAGTCAAGCCTGATGACAAGAAGGTAGTCGTTTTCATTGATGAATTAGCAGACGAAATAAATACGGGTTCAAAAATAGATGAGGTTACAGAGTTTCTAAATAAGCAGGATGAACCAGCATCTGAAAAAATAGAGCTGCCTGATGAGCTAACTGAAGGGTCAAACGAAGAAAAAGAACCCGAATAAACACGATTTAATTATATCAAAAAGTTGATGATTTTTTGAAAGAATCAAATTTCATAACTTTTCTATCACGACAGCAATTCGGTGCCCGTGCCGGGGCATTAGGGTTAGCTATTTTCCTTTGGATATTTGTAGTTAGTAATAATGATTATGTCACTATTATGAATGTTCCAATCGAAGTAAGAAACCTCAATGAGCGGAAAAGAGCGTATAAAAAAGAAATACCTCAGACAGTTCTGGTTCGTTTAAAAGGTAGTGGCCGCGCCATTTTTAAAACATTGTTATTAAAGGATTTTGTTTCTGATTTTAAATTGGTTATTGATCTCGATAGAATATCGGAGGAATATGATTTTTATTTAAATGAATATTACGATAGGTACCCACAAAAAGTATCTATCCCATCCACCTTTGAATTGCAATATATCGAAGTTGTGTATCCAGATTCCATTCACATCAGTCTTGATGAATATATGGTCAGATATGTTCCTGTTCAATCCCAGGTCTTAGTAAACCCAAGTCCAGGCTATATAAAGGTTGGAAATCCAATTTTAGACTCCAGTATGGTCAAAATCGCTGGTGCAAAAGAGGCAGTACAGTCGATAAATTTTATTCAAACAAAGAAAGATACTATTTCCGATGTAGACCTTCCCATAAATACTCGTATTGCGCTTGAAAGAATAGAAGGAGTTCTCATCGAGTATTCATTTCTCAGTATTAATTATAGTCAGGATATTCAGGCTATCAGTGAACGCATCATCAGTGAAGTACCGGTACAAATAACGAACAATATACCAGGTTTAGTTGTAAGGAGAAATCCGAGTACTGTTTCACTGACGATTGTTGGAGGTGTAGATTATATTGCTGAGGTACAGCCTCCAGATATTAATGTTTTTATCAATTTTACTTCTGAATGGTCTCCTAAAAAACAATTCTATGAACCAAAGGTGATAGTCCCAGCAGGAATAATAAGCTGGCGAGATTTAACACCACGTAATATAGAGTTAGCGGTTGCTAAGGAACCGGATTGATAATACTTGGTATTGAGTCGTCCTGCGATGAGACGGCTGCCGCAATATGTAAAAATGGCAATATCCTTTCCAGTATTGTTAGTTCACAACAAATACATAAAGATTTTGGTGGTGTTGTCCCCGAAGTCGCGTCCCGAGAACATGAACGTTTGTTAAACTACAGTGTAGAAAAGGCGCTAGATGAAGCAGAAATTGCCTTAAGCGATCTTGATGGTGTAGGTGTAACCCAGGGGCCAGGACTTGCCGGAGCACTAATTACAGGCGTTTGTTTTGCAAAGGGTCTTTCCCAGAGTTTAAATATTCCTATTCTTGGAATAAATCACTTGGAAGCACATATTTATGCGAACTTCTTGGCTGACCCTACGTTAGTATACCCTCTTGTCTGTTTATTGGTTTCTGGAGGACATACACAATTATGGTTAGTTAAAGAAATGGCGGATTATGAATTATTAGGGGAGAGCAGAGATGATGCGGCTGGTGAAGCTTTTGATAAAGGTGGAAGAATTCTTGGGTTGGATTATCCTGGGGGACCTGCGATAGAAAAAATGGCTCACAATGGTGATTGTAAAGCCATTGATTTCCCGAGGGCATTTTATAAGGATGAATCTCTGGAATTCAGTTTTAGTGGCTTGAAGACCTCTTTGCTTTATTTCATGGAAAAGAAAGATAAATCTGTAGTACTCGCGGATGTAGCTGCTAGTTATCAAAAAGCAATATTAGATGTGCTGGTGTACAAGTTGGCAACGGCTGTAAAAAGGAAAAATGTAAGAACTTGTGTTATTGCTGGTGGCGTTGCGGCGAATAATGAATTACGAAATATGGTTAAAAAAACAATAGGTGATGAGATAAGTGTATTATATCCGGAACCTGCTCTATGTACGGATAATGCGGCCATGGTTGCTTACCTGAGTCAATTATACATGGAAAAGGGATTTACTAGTCCTATTGACTTTGATGTCTTCCCAAATTTAAAAGTAGTTTAATTATGGACGTTTCTTTGTTGAAACCAGTAGATGCCTGGTTTTGGGTATTTTCAATTAGTGTATTGGTTGCAATACTGGTAACATACTTATCAATCAGAAATCATCCTGAATTAAGATGGCTGCTTATTCTTCGTGGTACTACATTAATCATAGCATTGTTTTTATTGTTACAGCCTAGATTTACATGGACTGAAACTAAGACAACAGAATTGGACTGGAATTTTTATGTCGATAATTCAGTTAGTATTGGTTATCACCCAGCATTGTCTTTACAAACCATCAAATCTGAACTTTCACAATTAGTATTTAATCTAAATAAGCAAGATGTAGCGCCATATTTATATTCATTTTCGGAGAGTGTTTCAGCGCTTGAAAATGTTCAATCATGGGAAGGAAAAGGTTCGTCGACCGATTTAGGGTCGGTTATCAGTCATATTGTATCAAATCAGGAAAAACTCGCTGGTGCTACTATAATTACCGATGGTCAGATTAATCGTGGTCTGGATCCAGCCCGATTGATCCTAAAAGTAGAAGTACCTGTATATACTTTAGGGATCGGTGAAACCACTCCTCTCGTTGATCTCAGTATACAGTCTATTGATGCGCCTACTGTTGCAATAAAAGGCGAGGACGTAAAGATAAATGTAACTATAAATTCAACTGGCGATGCACAGGATAAAGTAAATGTAATCTTATATAGAGGTGGAAAGATGTTAGGTTCCAAATATCTTCAAACAGAAGGTTATGGATCCCGTACGCAAGCACTTTTCATGTTCACTCCATCGAATTTAGGTGAAAATGAATACAGAGTTAAGGTCTCTACTGTATCACAGGAAATAAATATCGATAATAATCAGCAGAAATTTTTTATTACCATATTAAAGGATCGTTATAAGGTCGCTCTAATTACAGGATCCCCGAGTTTTAATACAAGTATTATCAAGAGATATATTCGTAATTACCCTCGTGTAGAGTTGGACCATTTTGTGAGGCGGAAAAATGGATATTTACCAGCAATGAAATCTTTTTGGTTTAAGCCATATCAATTGATCATTTTTGATAATTATCCAATCAAGGGATTGTCATCAAAAACCCAGCGAATATTTTCCAAAAAGATTAGTGCTGAGAAATCATCACTTTTATTGTTATTAGGTGGTAATGTAACAGAAGAATCTGCCCGTTCAATAATTCCTTTTTTTCATTTACGTATGAAGGATCAGATTCAAGCCTCTGAAAAAACATTATGGTACATGACTACAGAGGCGCTAAGTCGAAGTATTTTTCAAGGATTGGAAGTAAACGATGGCCTTGATTTCTGGCAAAAATTCCCACCAATACTGTCGTCGTATAATTTTGAAAGTACTAATGATGAAATTGAGGCAATTGCATATTATCAAGGATCTGATATTGTTCCGCTGATGTTCTTGGGTGAAAAACAGGGTATTCGCAGCGCTGTTTGGACCTCTCTTGACTTTGCTACCATTCATCACAGATTATTCGGCACAGATTATTCAAAAATTTTCCCCGAACTATGGACCAGGTTATTTTCATGGCTGTTAAAAACAGGTGGCGATAAAAATCTCTATTTCAGGCTAAATAAAGAATCCTATCAGCAAGGAGAAGAAATATTAATTACTGGTATAAGCGTTGGTAATAAAAGGGGATCAAAAGATCAATCATTCATAACCATCAGAACTGATAGTCTTGAAATCAATTCAGCAGAATTAAGATTCAATCCGAAATCCAAGCGCTGGGAGGGAAATATCTGGGCACCAAAACCAGGGAAATATTTATACGAAATATCTATGCAGGATGGTAGTGCACCACCAGTGAAACAAAATGGGCGATTTATCGTAGAGGAAAGTCAGATAGAATTAAATGAGGTAGCGTTGAATTCCCCATTATTAGAGAATTTATCAATGAAAACGAATGGTGCATATTACCCTTGGGCATCCCGGGCAGAATTATTTAATAAAGTTTTACCACGTGATCGCCAAGATAAAATCAAAAGATCAACTAGATTCAATGAAGAGACCTGGATACTGGTTATCTTGATTGTATTATTGACAATTGAGTGGATCATCAGGAAAAGAATCGGGTTACCGTAAATAAATAGTGCAACTTTCCGACGGAAAATATTAGTTTTAAGTAAGGAGTCCCATTCGTCATGAAACGTATCACCATTATTGGCACCGGCTACGTGGGTTTAGTAAGTGGTGCTGGAATATCTAATTTTGGCCATCTGGTTCGCTGTTTAGATATAGATAAGCAAAAAATTGATCTGCTAAATGATGGCAGTATACCAATATATGAATCCGGGCTAAAAAAGCTAATTGCCCGAAGTGTTAATGCTAAAAGATTAACTTTTACAGTTGATGCAGAGGAGGCAATTAAATGGGCCGAAGTTATTTTTATCGCAGTTGGCACTCCACAAAATGAAAATGGCGATGCAGATATTTCAGCAGTAATAGCAGTTGCAGAGCAGATTGGAAAAAATCTTAATAATTACAAAGTAATTAGCACTAAAAGTACTGTTCCAATCGGAACGGGAAAATTGATTCAAAAAATAATCGATCAGAATAATCTTGATAAAATTAAATATGATTATTGCTCTAACCCCGAATTTCTTAGAGAAGGTGCTGCAGTCAGAGACTTTTTGCACCCCGATCGTATTGTATTGGGAGCAACTAGTGGTAAAGCTTTTGAATATTTAAAAGATGTTTACCGACCACTTTATATTAATGAGACTCCAATGGTACACACAACGGTTGAGACTGCTGAGATGATTAAATATGCTGCGAATGCTTTTCTGGCAATAAAAATAAGTTATATCAATGAGGTGGCAAACCTATGTGATGAAATTGGCGCAGATGTACATGTTGTTGCGAAGACACTTGGTATGGATGGACGCATCAGTCCAAAATTTTTACATCCGGGCCCAGGGTTTGGTGGTTCTTGTTTTCCTAAGGATACAAAAGCACTCGTTGAAATCGCAAAGAAATACAAAATAGATATGGTAACGGTAACTGCTGCAATCGAAGCAAACAAATCCCAGCGCAAACGGATGCTTAACAAATTAAATGAACTATTGGATAACAATCTTAAGGGCAAAGTAATTGCAATACTGGGTTTGGCTTTCAAACAGGAAACAGATGATGTACGTGAGTCACCAGCAATTGAAATTATATCAGGCATTCATGATGAAGGCGGCATAGTTAAAGCCTATGACCCGATTGCGAATAATTCTATGAAGGAATTTTTTCCAGCACTTGATTATAAATCTAATTGGCATGAGGCTGTGAAGGGCAGCGATGCGGCAGTAATTATGACTGAATGGAATGAATTCAGGAGCATGGATTTAGAAAAATTGAAAATTTTGATGTCCCAATCAGTAGTACTTGATACGAGAAATATATTAAATGTATCAGAATTAAAGCGTCTAGGGTTCAAGTATGATAATGTAGGTCGTAGGGTAGCGTAAGTGATTGTGGAAAAAACACCTCTTGAAGGTTTATTACTTATTAAACCGAATGTTCACGAAGATAATCGTGGTTATTTCTACGAAAATTATAGGGATGAATTATTTGAAGAAAATGGATTACCCACTAATTTCCGTCAGGATAACCAGACAAAATCCGTTAAGGGTACTTTAAGAGGACTTCATTATCAACTGAAATATCCGCAAGGGAAATTGGTACGAGTAAGTCTCGGAATGGTTTATGATGTGGCTGTAGACATAAGAAAAACTTCGCCAACTTTTAGTCAATATTTTGGTATGAATCTTACGGATAAGGATCATATGCAAATGTACATTCCACCTGGATTTGCTCATGGTTTTTGCGTGCTTTCTGATGAGGCTATTTTTCAATATAAATGTACTGAGATTTATCATCCAGAGGATGAGTATGGTGTTCGTTGGGACGACTCGCAGATTAATATTAATTGGTCAATATCAGAGCCGGTTATTTCTGATCGTGATTTGGAATTGCCATTTCTTGCTGAACAAAAAAATTTACCCGTATATGAGAGGTAAATGAATAATACTATTCTTATAACCGGCGGATGCGGGTTTATCGGTTCAAATTTCATTCAATACGTTCTGGCTAATACTAAATATCGAACTGTCATTAATCTGGATAAACTTACCTATGCAGGGAACCCCAATAATTTGCTGGATATTCAAAAAGATGAAAGATACATATTTATCCAAGGTGATATTTGCGATCATAATTGTGTGCGTAACATATTTAAAGAATATCTCCCGGGTGTGGTGGTCCATTTTGCAGCGGAGAGCCATGTTGATCGATCCATTGATGGTCCTCAACAATTCATTCAAACCAATATTATTGGTACCTCTGTATTGCTACAGGAATCGCTGGATTACCATATTCATTTAAATGAAGCATTTCGGTCAAAATTTAAGTTTCACCATATCTCAACCGATGAAGTTTTTGGCAGTCTTGATGAAGGTGGTTACTTCAGCGAATCAACGGCTTATGATCCCAGTTCGCCCTATTCCGCATCGAAAGCTTCTTCAGATCATCTGGTTCGGGCCTGGCATAGAACTTTCGGTCTACCGGTTACAATATCTAATTGTTCCAATAATTATGGTCCATATCAATTTCCAGAAAAACTCATTCCATTAATGATTTTAAATTGTCTTGCTGAAAAGCCATTACCAGTTTATGGGACCGGTGAGAATGTACGCGATTGGTTATATGTACAGGATCACTGCGATGCTATTAATATGATTCTTCAAAAAGGCGCTATGGGTGAGACTTATAATGTGGGTGGAAATAATGAACTACAGAATATCCAAATTGTAAAGGAAATATGTACAATTCTTGATGAAGTCAAACCTGCAGAATCTGGTAATTCTTATCACCAGTTAATATCCTTTGTTAAAGATCGCCCGGGACATGATTTTCGGTATGCTATCGATTCGACAAAAATAAAACAGGATTTAGGCTGGCAACCGCATGAGACTTTTCAATCCGGTTTAAGGAAAACAATCAATTGGTATTTAGACAACGAGGTTTGGTGGATCGAAACTCAAGAAAATATTTACCAGCAAGAACGACTCGGAACTGTGCAATCGATATGAGTAGAAATATTCAGGTTTTTATTATCGTATTTTTTCTATTGAAAATTGATCAATCAATAGCACAAACTTCAACCCAGTTAAACGCAACCAAATTGGATGATAGTCAACAACCAATTATTTACCGTGAGTATGGGGTAAAACCTTTGCCTTTAGAAAATGCAATTGATCCCGAGGAATACCAACTAGGTCCCGGAGATCGTCTACGTATCAATATATCTCTTGGGCTATATGAAGAATTGATATCCAAAGAATGGTCTGTAGAAAATATTGATAATTTTGTTACTATCGGACCCACAGGAAAATTAATAATTCCCAAGATTGGTCCAATCAGCGTCTTAGGTAAGACCCTTGGAGAAGTCGATCGAGAAGTAAATGAAAGAATAAGAAAAGTATATAAATCTGCCGAAGTGTCAATAAACTTAATCCGGTTCCGCCAATTTAAGGTTCTTGTTTATGGAGCTGTAAATAAACCGAAATTTGTAAAAATGGCACCGGTAAGTCGTTTAAATGAAGCGATTAATAACGCAGGAGGATTGCAAAAATATGCGGATCCTGAAAGAATTGTTTTAATAAGGGATGGCAACAGTAAAAATATTTTTTTAAAAGAATTCTTACTTAATGGTGATTTAAATAATAATCCACAATTAACGGACGGTGATAAGGTATTTGTACCTTTTATTGATATCACACCGCAACAACAAAAAGACTATGTTGAATATGATAATGCAAATAAGGTACTTGTTACCGGATTTGTCTTTCGCCCTGGCGCCCATTACTTTCGACCAGGGTACAATGTTAAAGACTATATCGCATTAAGCGGGGGAGCATCGGACGTTGGATCCGCAAAACGTGTAAAAATATTAAAGAAAGATGGGACCACGTCGATGCTTGCTTATAATAAAATCGTCGAACCGGGTGACATTATAGAGGTCCCTGAAACATACGGTAGTATTCTATTTGGTAATACGGGGTTTATCCAAGCGGTAACATCAATAGCCACGTTAATGCTCGCTTATCGAGCAGCAACACAGTGATGAGTATAAACTTATCCCCACACGAAAAGAAAATTTTATCTCTTGTAGAGAAACATCCTACAATTGTTTCTGATCCAGTGGAAAGAAAACGTATTGCAGAATTAAATGGCATGACGGAAAAAACGCTGCGAAACCGATTGGGCGATTTAAAGCGTTATGGTGTAATCGGCCAACAAACAAGAGGTCAGAAAACGAGTACTCAGGACAATGAGGTACTTACGGACAATTTGCTTTTATTTTGGACCAATAGGAGATTAATTATAAAAAATACGATCATTGTAGCGTTTGTTTCCTTAATTGTATCTTTGTTATTGCCCAAATGGTATGCTTCAAAAGCAGTGGTGTTGTCATCTGGCGCTGGAAAATTCAACTTTTTGTCCTCTATATCCCCAATCCCAGTTGCTGATTTCGGCTTATCTACAATAAATGAAGATATCAATAATTTTATTGCGATCTTGCAAAGCCGCACAGTGAAAGAATATATGGTCAATAAATTCAATCTTGTAGAACGGTATAAACAAAGAGATATTGAATATGCCATGGAAGCATACGAAGAGGTAATGGAACTGGAGGTAACAGAAGAAGGAACCCTGGAAATCTCAATAATTGATAAGGATCCAAAAGTTGCAAAACAGATGGTTAGTGAAGCGTTAATCATGCTGGACCAGATCAATCAAAACATTGGTATGGAAGCAGGTAGATATAATCGCGAGTTCCTGGAAAAGAGACTGAATCAGAATCAGGATGATCTTGAAAAAGCAGAACTTGCTCTTAAAACATTCCAGGAAAAAACTGGTATTATTGACCTTGTAGCACAATTGTCCAGTACTATGCAGATGACCGCTCAAGCCTACAATTCAATTTTTCAGGCATATACAGAACTTTATGCAAAGAAAATTGAAACAGAAACTCAGCTTGCTGTAGCAAAAACGACCCTATCAATTAACAATCCGACCCTAATGCAATTAGAACAATTACTTAATGAGCAGAAATGGCAACTTGAACAAATCATGATAAAATTAGATGAAAAACTGCAGTATCTTTTATCAAACATAACCCCTAGTCAGGTTGATAAAATTCCGAATATCGAGTTTTCTGTTTCATTTAATTCCTTACCATCTCTTGGACTAAAAAATGCTAGATTAATTCGTGAAGTTGAATTGCAAAGCAGGATCCAAGAGATATTAATACCTCAATATGAACAAGCTAAATTAGAGGAAACAAAAAATATCCCCACATTACAAGTGATCGATAAACCAAAAGTAGCAATAAATAAGACTAAACCAAAAAGAGCTCTAATTGTGATCGGTGCCACTTTAATGAGTATTTTGGTTTCATTCACTTTTGTTTATGCTGATCACCATACGCGGGATTTGCGTGCTGCCCTTAAACGTAATTAGGAATAATGATCTCATTAATAGCCCTTGCCGCAGTTGAGATAGTTATTTTTATTATAGGGATCCATACAAATCCATTTATTATGGTTTTGATCCCTATTGTTTTTATTTTTTTATGGTGGCTAATTAGTAATCCAGCGATTGCTCTAATGATGCTCAGCCTTACAGCAATAATAAAAGGCTATTTATTAATTTATTTTCCTATTACAGAATATTTTGACATCACGGTTATTAGTACTTTAATCATTTGGCTGGGTTTGATAAAAATATTTTTTGAAGGTAATTGGAAACTTTCTAGCGAACAAAAAGTCATTGTCTATATTTTTATCACTTTTGGTCTTTTTTTAGGTATTTCATTTCTATATACGCCTTCACCGGTATATGGGCTCAGAAAAGTATTAAGGTTTAACACATTTGCCATAACCATGTTCGTCACACCGCTTCTAATAATTAAAAGTCCTGCAGACTCAAAGCGACTTCTTTCATATTTTTATTTTTTGTTGGCTGTGATTATTAGCATTATACTTTTTCAATTTATCTATTTTTTAACTTGGGGAAATTTCGCAGTTGTTCTGGCTTTTTGGAATCGAATATCGATTCCCGGCGCAAATCCAATCCAAGTTAGCCGCTATCTGGCTATCGGTGCGGCCATGATGATAACCCTTCTGATACGAAAAAAACCGATGGAAAGTCTGCAATATTTTATAGCACTGTTTGCTATATTATTGAGCATCATTTTATCTGGATCTAGAGGGCCTCTGATAAGTGTAATTATCGGAATATCGGTTTATGCCTTCTTGTACGAAAAAAAGTACTCGGTGCGCATTTATGGTTATGGCCTGCTTGCCTTGGGAATCGTAGTAATGCTATTGCTATCTTTGCCTGAAAGTTTAACTCAGCGATTTTTTGACATATCCCAGGGATCAATAATTATGACCCAGCAAGGAGTCAAAAGAATAAGTACGATTGCAACTCGCTTTGAATTTTGGACAATGTCACTTCAATCCTGGTTGTCGTCTATTAGTAATTTTTTCGTTGGTTTGGGGGCCGGTGGCTTCAGCTCACTTTTTATATGGCGGGATTGGCGTTGGTACCCCCATAACTTTTTCTTTGAAATAATTGTAGAATTAGGATTGATTGGACTACTTATAGGTGTTGCATTTTTAAAACAATCATACCAAGCGATAAAGCAGGGGATTCAAACTGGGGTTTTCACTGAACATTCAGCTCTTTGGGTGGCTGGAACATTTGTGACGTTTTTTGCTGCACAATTTTCAGGCGATTTTAACGATAACCGAATTCTTTTGATGTTGATCGGTATATCCATTGCATCTACCCACGCAGATAAAATAGCAGTCTCAACCGGGTCAGCGCTCAATCCAATTTAATTATAATATAAACTAAAATGGGTTTGACCCAGTGCGAATCCTAAAAAAGAAACTAACCCTGAAAAGCGATCTGCTGATTACATTTTTAAATGGGTTAGCTGTATTAGCAGGCGTTTTTTTTCTTAATGGTATGATTGCCAGGATGCATGGTTTAGATGTCCTTGGTGAATTCTCCTATATCAGAAGGATTGTAACATCCTGTATTGGTGTTCTTTTATTTGGTATGAATGTTGGATTGCCCTACTTCATTTCGCGCAATACAAATCCCAATTATGCCTATGGTGGGGGTGTTTTATTTATTTGTATATCTTTACCCCTAATATTATTTATTACATGGTTAATTAATATCGGTTATTTCCCGGGGTTGAAAGCAGAAGATAGCCATATTTATTTCCTGTACATTATTGGAATAGGGGCCCAATATTTATCCTATAGCATTTTTCGCGGTCACATGAACATGATTGGTGCCAATATTCTGCAATTGCTGTGTACCGCTGTTATTCCAATAATAGCTTTTTTTTATTTTTCTACTTTATCACATACAATAAACCAAATCGCTGTATGTATCCTACTAGTATCATTACTCGGATTTTTCTATCGGATGGAAGCAGTAAAAAAACCTTTTGAACTTCTACGCTATGTTTCATCGCTATTTAAATACGGGTATGCGCGGCTACCTAGTTTTCTGGCGCAATTTTTTTTGATTGCAGGACTTCCAATATTATTAGCAAAGGAAATTACCTCTGCAAACATGGCCTTGTTGAATGCCGGAATCTCTATTGTTCGTCTCTCTTTAATATTTGTTACCCCTTTAGGCATGATATTACTCCCCAGAATCTCTCATGCATTGGCCCAGGGCAAGAAATTTAAAGTAGGACAAGGCATGGAAATATTATTAACCACCACGATCTATTTCTCAACAATAATATGTTGTATAGTATTTCTTTATACGGAAGAGTTGCTAATCCTATGGCTGGGGCAAATTTCAACTGATGGGATCTTATTGGTCAAACTAGTGATACTTGCTTTCCCTTTTTATTCAGTTATGGGAGTATTAAGGGGACCAATTGACGCAGGCTCAGAAAAGGGTTATAATTCTTTAATCTATGTTATCGCGGCACTGGGGATGCTTTTTTCTTTTTTAATTTTTCGAATTGCTGGTGTAAATATGATGATTGCTGGAACTATTTCTTTTGCTTTTGGTCATTCAGTTTCAATGTTAGGATGTTTGTACTTCAGCAAAAAACTATTTGATGTCTCAATAAAGTTAGTTCAAACATTTACCACAGTAGTATTAATAGTAATCATGATTATTGCCTTGGCATTAGTAATTGGTTTGATTTTTGATGGCCCACTATTACAATTAGGTGTGTTTCTTATCAGCTTTAGCGTTATGGCTTTACTGTACATGAATTATTCAACTTCTGACTGGGTGATGGAACTAAAGAAAAGAATCTAAAATTAATACAATTGTATTATTAGGGTATACATTTGCATCAGTTTAAACCTAATGTGTTATTTTTAAATCCATCGGTTACTTTTTACAGATTTGTAAAAAGAATATCAGCATTAAATACAGTCGATATTAACTGCATTGTGCTAGCTTACGAAAGGAATCATTACCCCGGTAGAGAATTACCGGTGAAATTTACCTCATTGGGTACCATTGATCAAGGTGCCTATTTAAAACGTGTAAGAAAATTTTTTGATTCAGTGAGATTGGTCAGGAAAAATTTGCGAACAGCAGATTTCCTTTATGCTTTTGGTTTGGATATGGCAATTCTTGGTTGGGTTGCATCCTTATTTTTTCAACAAAAACCAAAAATAATCTATGAGGTAGGAGATATTAGGGAAATATTTCTGGGTTCTGGTATAATCAGTAAAGCCGCTAGGTGGTTAGATAAATTTATTTCAAAAAGGGCCCGATTGATTGTAGTTACTTCAAGTGCCTTTGCAAAAGAATATTTTCAAAACAGGTTACAGTTGAATAATTCAAAATTTTTTGAAATTGAAAATAAACTTGATCAAGGATTACTCGAAAAAAGATTACCAAGTGAAAGACAAAACAGTCAAAACAAATTGGTCATTGGTTATTTTGGAGTTATACGTTGTGAAAGATCCTGGTCATTATTAAAGAAACTGGTCAAAGATTCTGCAGGACGAGTTGTTCTCAATGTTTGCGGTGTACCAATAAATATTCCATCCTTTGAACGTGATTGTAATGGAATTGAAAACTTGCATTATTACGGTTCATATACATCACCAGATGATTTACCAATGATCTATAGTAGTGTTGACCTTGTTTGGGTTGTAGGTTTACATGGGGGAGATAACCATTATTGGGCCAAGCGGTGCAGGTATTATGAAGCTGGTTTCTTCAATAAACCAATGATTGGACAATTGAACACAATGGACGGAAAAATCATAGAACAGAATGCGCTTGGTCCAGTTTTTGATTTCACAGATGATCAAACTGTGATAAATAGTATAAAGTCCATAACAAAAGACCAATTAGAGCAATGGACAAATAATATCATCAAGATGCCTGAGAATTCTTTTGTATATACCGATGAACATGCCAAACTCGGTGAATTAATGCGCAGGATGATGAATTAACAAATGAATCGATTGGAAAGATTTGTTTATGACAGGGTGAAAGCCCAGCCCTGGTTAAAAGACAGTATAGTTAAGCTTTACCGTGCTATATTTTCAATCATACCCGGTAAAACTGTAATTTCTAAGAGACCGATAAAGGTTCGTGAAAATTACTTTTTTGGTTTCCATGATAAATGTCCATGGTCAGGTGATAATACAAAGCTATTAGCTCATCATTTCGAAATCGACAATAGACCCCCAGCACAAGGAGACGAAGTGATGATAGGTTATTTCACTGGTAATGATTGGTCTGATTTTGTTCCAACGATCACAACAAAAGCATGGAATTGGCAAACTGGCGCGATGTTACAGTGGATCGGTCTTGGGGATAAATTCATATTCAACGATTTCGACGGAAAAAAACATGTGTCCAGAATATTTGATACAGATAATCAATCAACAGATGAATTGCCACTCCCTATAGCAGGTATTAGTCCAAATGGTCTTTACGCTGTCAGTTATAGTTTTAATCGAATGAAAAGTCGACTGGGTCCAACTGCATATGGTTATGCAAATGGCGCGGAACATGATGTGAATGAAAATGTTCCATCGAGCGAAACATTAAGACTGGTAAATATTTCAAACGGTAAGATAATACCCTTATTAAAACTGGAAGATATTGTCTCATGTAATCCTGATCAGTCTATGGATGATGCGTACCATTATTTTACACACGTTCTCTTTTCCCCGGAAAGTGATAGAATTGCATTCTTTCATCGCTGGATAAATAGTTCTAGGCAAGAGTTCACAAGAATGTTTAGCTGTGATTTAGATGGTAATGATCTTTTCTTATTCCCAACGAAAAATATGGTCTCTCATATTACTTGGAAAAATAATGATATAATTTTGGCGTTTACTGAAATTAATGGTGTGGAACAATATTATCTACTAAATGACAGAAATGATAATTGGAATTATTTGAACGAACATCTTTTTTCTGAAAATGGCCATCCGCAATATTCAATTGATGGTTTAATCATTACTGATACTTATCCGAACCGGAGCGGATATTTATCGCTAATTCTTTATGATGATAAAAAAAAATCAGTTGATGTTTTAGCCAAACTAAAAAGGTCTGGTTCTTTTGTAGGTGGAATAAAGTGTGATTTACATCCTCGATGGGACCGGCAGGGGAAATATATCTCCTTTGATTCTGCTCATACAGGAACGCGAGCATTATGTACTATAACTGTATAAAATGATGTTTGAAGTTCTGCTATACATTGTCTTAACGCTGATTTTTTGCACATTTATTGGATATCCCATTGTGCTCTCAATGTTTTCCAGAAAACAGTATATAATGGATGATCAATTTATGCCTACTGTTTCAATAATCATCAGTGCCCACAATGAAGAAAAGCATATCGAAAGTAAGTTGAATAATACTGTCAAGCTTGTTTACCCATCAGATAAGCTAGATATCATAGTTGTAAATGATGGGTCAACGGATAAAACAGAACAAATCGTTAAATCTTTTGAAGGAATAAAATTAATAAATCTGGCTCACCAGGGTAAAACAATAGCCCAAAATTCAGGGGTTAAAGAAGCCACTGGTAACATTGTAGTTTTTAGTGATGCAAATAACCTCTATCAACCGGATGCAATAAAAAAGTTGGTTGCCCCTTTTGCCGATGATCGTATTGGAGTTGTTTGCGGTCAGTTAAAATATAATCAAGGTTCAGTAGCTGAGAGTCGCTACTGGTCTTTTGAATTTATGTTAAAAAAGCTAGAGAGTCGTCGCGGATCATTGTTAGGTGCAAATGGAAGTATATATGCTTTGAGAAAAGATATTTATGTGCCATTACCTGAAGATGTGATTAGTGATTTGATTGAACCAATAAAAATATTTGGTAATGGTAAAGATGTAATATTTGAATCTGATGCCATTGCCACAGAGGAAAGTCCTGGAGAAACTTTAGACCGCAAACGACGAATCATATTACGTAGTTTAGTTTCTATCAAGGAAATTTCAAATCTGTTGAATCCTTTCCGATCTAGAAATATTTTTTTTCAGTTTTTGTTTCATAAACTATTGCGTTGGTGTTTACCATTTTTTCTTTTAACTATATTGGTTTTATCATTGATTTTAGCTGAAAATTCGGACCTATATAGAATTTTATTGATTACCCAAATTGCGTTTTATATTGGGGGATGGATAATTCACCCGGCGCGGTATTTCATGCTGGTTAACTTGGCTTCTTTACTTGCTGTTATTGATTGGTTAACTGGCCGGCACCAAAATACCTGGAATGTAGTACGCTAAGTTTTTATAGCATTACCAATCCCAGGTCAAACCTACCCTAATTTCAATATCAGTGCTAGAACTATAAACAAAATTAGAGTGTAGCACGATATAACGAGACATGGTATAGTGTAATGTAAGTGTAATTACGGATTTATGGTTTACCGGTACCAGTAGAACAGGCGTATTATCATCTAAAGCGGGATCGCGAAAGGCATAGTTATCAAATATACTACTACCTATTCCTGAGCCCTTTCTAATCCAATCGACTGCGCCACTAGCAAAAAGTCGGGATTTTGGGAAAAAATTTGTTTCAATACGTAATACCTCTGCACTAGGACCATATGGAAATCCTAGACCTAATCCGGAAGTAGAATATCTGTTGATTGTATCCTCATGTGTGTAGGTAAATGGTCGGCTAATTGTATATTCTAATCGAAAATCAGGTATAATTGGATTTACAGATGGAACCCAGTGGATTCCTGATTGAAAGACGAATTTATTGCCCCACCAAGGTTCAAAAATCTTTCCCCAGACGACTTCATCCAATAATAGCGTCTGATAGATTCTTACACCTGGCCTGATTCTCCAGGAATAATCAAGGCCAATAAATAGGTTATCCTGATCCCCACGATTATGTTCACCGGCCCAATACCAATGAATTGGTATTAGGTAATCAAAATCTATGTTCCTATTTCCGTAGATGACCATTTCTGTGATTGATAGGGTAAAATTATTGGTTATATCTATTTCTCCTCTATGGGCAGCAATATATTTGTTTGGGGTTATTTTTCTTTTGTGTACCTCATAGGGAGTAAAAGGCATAAGCGAACCATGTAAAAATTTGAATCGAATCTTGGATATGCTAGTCTGTAGACCGATAAATGCGAATGGCTGACCGGTTCCGGAAAGAATCGGTGAGTGGGATGGTGACCAGCCCCAACTATGATTTTGTTTGCCTAAATCAAATCGTATTTGGTCGAAAATAATGGATACCCCTGCCTGGGTATTATACCAAATTATCCAGTTCACTTCTGGAAAATACTTGGCCCATTCATTATGATATGTAACCCAGTCAATTGTGTCCGGCGGTAATACAGATTCAATCGCCAATGTTTTGTTATTCCAAACAAGACGATTCATAGAAAATTGGGAGTATGCGGAAACCTGGTCATTAATTTTGGTTTTCAAGGTGAATTTGTCTTGATAATATCTTTCGTAATCATTCGAAGGAGCAAAAACAAGTGCTTCAGTCCAATCCAACCACAAACTTGATTTTTCATGTGTCATGGTTAATAAATGTGGTTCAATATCCACTGATTCATAATATAACAAGTGATTAATTCTATTACTTTTGGAAAAAGGTAAATGCATTCCTGGTTTGGTTGGAATCGAGAATTCGCTTTTAAATCGTGCAGCCAGAGTGCGATTGGCGTTACCTATCTCACTATTCTCAATAACCTGGGTTAGAAGATTTAGAACTTGATCTAACGTAAGGGGTTTTGTGGATTGTACCCATTGGGGCAGGATTCCGACTGTCGATTGTCTGTATAAAAATGAGTATACACTATGGTCGGACTGTACGGGTATTTGCTGTCCAAATAATGTTGAACAAACGAAAAACACCACAGAAAATTTTACAAATTTCTTCATTATGGGAGTTTATTATTTCCGGCTATTTATACAAACAGAAAGAATTTGGGGTAAATTATTTTAAAATCCATGCTTGCATGCTATAAAATATGCAATTAATTTTGGGCAACTGCACGGAGTACTATCGGATTAAACGCTAACAGTAATAAATAATTCCTAAGCATTTAGAGGAAGATGAAACTGTTATGCGTAAAAAACAAGTTGGTGTGACCCAGCACAACGTGCAGGTCTCCCATTTAACATAGATTAACGCTGATGTCATACGAAACATTCCAGCATCTGCGTATTCGATTACCCAAGTGGCTTACTTCCTGGGCTATATTCCTTGTCGATCTGATTCCGGCATTTATTGCATATTGGTTCATTTTAATACCTGGGGCAGGATTAACTGGATATAGTATACTGGTTTACTTCGCATTAATGGCGTCGTTTTGGGGAGTACTATTTTTGAGCATGAATCTCTACAACCCCGAACCAACGTCATCGCGGTTCATCGAGATCCAGAGGTTGGTATTGGTCACATTTACGGTACTAGTATTGCTCATCTTCTTTGATGCTATAAAATATTTGGCCTGGCCCATAAATTCGCAGATCACACTAAAATTCTGGTTCACTTTTACCTTTGGCACCCTGCTTTTTAGAATTTTGTTTCGAACATTTCAAAAATATCTCCTACGTAAGGGTATTGGCCGTAACAAGACAATAATCGTAGGGATGAATTCGAGGGGACTGGAAACAGCTGCGCAGATCGAAGAACATGACAATCTTGGTTTCGATATTATTGGTTTTGTCCAGGCTATTGATGATAAAAATCCTAATAATATTGAAAATGGAATTCCTTTATTAGGTAAGGAGGATCAACTAAAAGAAATCATTCTCAATAATCAAGTGTCAGAGGTAGTGCTGGCTCTGGAAAACCTTGAACATAATCGCATGATGGAAGTGATCACGCAGGCGAATGGATCGCCCGTATCAATAAAAATTGTACCTGATATGTACGAAGTAATAAGTGGTCTGGCGCGCACAGAACAGATTTACGGTGTCCCTCTCATTCAAGTTAATCCAAATCTTAATACGCTGTATAATCGTTATTCAAAGCGTGTTTTGGATCTGCTCATTGCTATTCCTTCTGTCCTCCTAATATCACCATTTTGGGGAATCATCTCAATTCTTATCAAGCTTGATTCTACCGGTCCTGTACTTTACAAACAGGATAGAATTGGTGAAAACCATCGCAAGTTTACCATTAGAAAGTTTCGCTCCATGGAATACGATGCGGAAATGAAAACAGGACCCGTATGGTCAACTGATGCCGATCCGAGAATTACGCGAGTCGGGGCTTGGCTGCGGCGATTTCGCCTGGATGAAATTCCACAGTTACTAAATGTAATTAAAGGTGAAATGAGTATTATTGGCCCACGCCCTGAGCGCCCATTTTTTATGGAACAGTTGATGCAGGAATTTCCATTTTATTATCGCCGGCACAAAATTCGTCCCGGTATTACTGGCTGGGCGCAGATAAAACAACCCTATGATCGGGACATTAATGATGTGCGAAAGAAACTTAAATATGATTTTTATTATATAGAAAACCTGAGCTTCTCACTAGACATGAAAATCTTGGCCAGTACAGCTTGGGTGATGCTGTCTGGCAAAGGCCGGTAATACACTTCACACAGCGTTGGAAATCTAAGGGAAAGTCTCTACTTTCTTTCCCAGTTACATCGGTGAATTATTCATGTTATCACTAACCCGTATTCGAAATAATCCTGACCAGATTAAGGCCGGTCTGGAAGCCAAAAATGAATCAATTGATTTAGATAAGATTCTGAAACTTGATGAAAAGCACAGGGATAAAATTCATCAATTAAATGAAATGCGCGCCGAAAGGAATCGTGCATCGGAAGCAATAGCGGAAGCTAAACGCGCAGGTAAGGATTCTGATGATGCTATTGCTGCCATGCGGAAAGGATCTGATGCCATCAAGGACTCGGAAAAGGAGGTCAGTGACCTGGGGCAAACGCTCGATGAGCAATTAGAACTAATACCCAATATACCCCACGATACAGTACCGGTTGGGCAGGATAAAACGGCGAATCAGGTGATCAGGGAATGGGGGGATCCGCTAGCTGTGGATTTTGATGTAAAATCGCACGTAGAAATTGGTTTAGAGCTTAAACTGTTCGATCTTGAAAGAGGTTCAAAAATTTCCGGATCTGGATTTCCGTTATTAACCGGTCTTGGGGCTAAACTGGAAAGGGTATTAATAAATTTTATGCTGGAACTCCATGTTCAAAAACATGGTTTTACTGAAATATTCCCCCCCTTTTTAACACGGGCGGAGGCACCCCGCACTTGCGGGCAACTACCAAAATTTGCTGATGATATGTATTATATCGAGAAGGACGATCTTTACCTGATTCCCACCGCAGAAGTACCGGTGACATATATCTTTAGTGACGAAATTATGGATGAGGATGACCTGCCCGGGAACTATGCAGCATATTCCGCTTGTTTTCGCAGGGAAGCAGGTTCGCACGGAAAGGGTACACGTGGTTTGTTGCGGTTGCATCAATTTAACAAAGTGGAAATGGTAAAATTTGTCGAACCGATAACGTCGTATGATGAACTGGAGAATCTCACCTCACAAGCGGAGGAAGTATTGCAACTACTGGGCCTGCACTACCGCGTGGTTGCCCTCAGTACGGGCGATTTAAGTTTTGCCGCTGCGAAGTGTTATGATTTGGAAGTATGGGCGCCAGGGGAAGGCAAATGGCTGGAGGTCTCATCGTGCAGTAATTATGAAGATTTCCAGGCCCGTCGAGGAAATATTCGATACCGTCGGACCGCAGACAAAAAAGTTGATTTTGTGCACACGCTAAATGGTTCAGGTCTGGCAACGCCTAGACTGATGGTTGCTTTGTTAGAAACATATCAAACACCAGATGGAAAAGTTTTATTGCCGCAAGTTCTCCACGAACCAATGGGGCAGGAGGTGCTTGGCTAATTGCGTCTTTATTGGATTTATTTTATAATAAGTTTATCCACATTATTTTTTGTATTAATCGGTTTCATTTTAACACCTCTTGATTGGAAAGGTAAAATCTGGGCTTTTATTGTTCGCACTTGGGCGAAGTCGATTTTATGGGCAGCCAATTTGCGTTATTCGCTAAAAGGCTTGGATAACTTAGAAACTGGACAGCAATATGTGTTTGCCTGTAACCATGAATCGATAATTGATATACCCCTAACTTTGGCTGGGATTCCACGGCCTGTAGTTCCTATAGCAAAAATCGAAATAAAAAAAATCCCCGTGCTTAGTTGGGCAATGTTGGCCGCCGGACATATTTTCGTGGACCGCAGCAATCATAAAAAAGCCTTAGAATCCATGGAAAAGGCAAGAAAATCACTAGCAAGAAAGCCCCGTTCCATACTCATCTTCCCGGAAGGTACTCGTTCATTAGATGGTAAGATTCAACCATTCAAAAAAGGCGGAATTATTTTTGCTATAAATTCAGGTCTGCCCATTGTGCCGATGGCATGTTGTGGTACTTTTTATGTGTTAGTCAAAGGATCGAAAAACTTTAATCCGAGACCGCTAGAATTACGTTTCGCACAACCTATAAATACAAAACAAGATGATATGGATCAACGCAACAGGATAACGGAACAGGTCCAAAATGAAGTGAAACGATTGAAAAATGAATGGGCAGCAGAAAACCAAAAAAATGCTGTATAATAATCCTACCCTTATCCAAGCTAATCATTTATATCACATCAAGGAACCGAGTCCTAATAAAGAGTCTGACCTTACCCAACAGTGGTTATCGTTAAAACCGGGGACTCTCTTAATTGCGAGATGTGGTAGAACAATATTAGTCATGAATCCCGGTCAACTTAATATGACTGACGGACCGGATATTACCCAAGCAACAATCATTATTGATGGTGAGATAAAAACTGGTAAAATCGAATGCCACACCAAGGAGGGTAACTGGCACAAGCATAGACATCATCTTGATCCAGCCTATGATGATATAATACTCCATGTAGTGAATCAATTCGCGGCGAAACCTGTTTTGCGTCAAGTTCCAACGGTTGCCTTGGTTATCAAGCAATCCATGGGTTGCAAACTGACTACAGAAAATCTAGTGAAAGATGCCCTCGAAACAATTGCTGCTCTAGGGCGGGAAAGTTGGGAGGATATGGTACACCAGTATCACAATAAATCATTACTAGATTTTCAACACCAAGCACTGCGGTATCTGGGCAAAGGGGGTAATGAGATTGCCTTTAAAACATTATCAGAATTAATTGGTTTTGTTGATATCAGGATTACCAAGCGAAGCGAACTGATAAGAATACTTTCAACACTAATTAAAGATGAGAGAATTATTTTTCACAGAGCAGGGATCCGGCCAGCAAATCATGCATCAAATCGCCTGGATCTTGCTGCACGTATTATGTTATTCATCCGAGACTGGAACGTTTCCTATTTTTGGGATATCCGTAAATTTGAACTTATTTATCATCAGCGCATAGCTGGAGGCTGCGGAAAGGCAATGACCGCAGAATTATTGGGCAATGCCTTTTATCCCTTCCTGGCATCAAGAAGTAGACAGCACGGCCACCACGGAAAAGATCGGCAGTGGTATAAGCAATGGAGCGCGCTACAATTGCCATTAATTTATGGCAAGATCAAAAGGCAATTTAGTGGTCTGTTATATCCAGGCGATGTAAAGAAATTTCCGATCAGCCAGGGTATATTACGTTTACAACGCAGTAATTGCCGCTATTTGCATTGTGAATCTTGCCCGCTTAGCAGTTCAGGGAACTAAATGGAATCGAGTCATTACAAACCTTCAACAGGGGCAAATACCTTGCTTGCCTGTAAAGTGGCCGGTAATTTCGCCCCGTTTAAGATGCAATAAATTGTTAATGATCAAAGAAAAAATATCAAATAAAATCTGGACGCTATTAATACTGTCGTCTTTCCTGCTTGCTCAGGATTTGCTAAGCAATGATTCCAACAACGTTGACCAAGATGTACCGGCTGCAAAGAATGGCGCAGGATTTGTTGAAACCACTAATCGATTACCCCAATTACTCAAAGATGTAAAAATTTTGTTAACCGATGCTATCATTGCGGATGCACAGGGTGATACGTTAGAGGTTATCTATAATCTGGATCGTATTTATGAATTATTATCAGAAGCGGATCAACTGGGCGAAAAAACTGCTGAAGATAAAGAAGAATTTGACCGCTTTGAAAACGCATTACTGGATGTGGTAACCCAGCGTTTGTTCACTTTGGAAATAACCGGTACGCCTGTAGCTGCTGCTGAAGCCAGAGAATCTCTTAATGGATTCATGGAACCATTGGAAGTAGAAATGGGCGCCTCGAAATTTATCGTGGTGGATGACCGCGATGGACATATACCGCTGGTAAGAAATAAAGCTGTTGACCAATTTATAAGCTACTTTCAAAACAAAGGGCGCCGGCAATTTGAGATCTGGCTGGATCGTTATTCAAAGTATGGCCCCATGTTAAAAAAAATATTAAGAGAATATGAGCTTCCGGAAGAATTAGTCTATCTAGCCATGATTGAATCTGGGTTAAACCCAAAAGCCTATTCACGAGCAAATGCCTCCGGTATGTGGCAATTTGTTTATTCAACAGGGAAAATATATGGTTTGCGCCGCACCTGGTATGTTGACGAGCGCAGGGATCCTGAGAAGTCTACCCACGCCGCAGCTAAATATTTATTGGACCTTTACAAAGAATTTGATCACTGGTATCTGGCACTAGCGGCCTACAACGGTGGCCCTGGTAGAGTGCAAAGGTCCACCCGGCTGCACCAGACATCTGATTTCTGGCAGTTACATTCACTGCCCAGAGATACACGAAACTATATTCCTTATTATTTAAGTGCTGCAATTATCTGTAGTAATCCCAAGGAATATGGGTTTAAAACACCAAAGTCAAAACCACTGCAATACGAATACGTTGAAATTGATCAAAGCGCGGATCTCGCCGTACTGGCGCGGTCGGCTGGAGTTACGCTAAAAACATTAAAGGAATATAATCCTGAGCTGCGACAGTCTGCGACGCCGGTAGATGTGACTTATCGCCTGCGGCTTCCTACAGGGAAGAAAGACAAATTTTTGGCCGAGTTCAATGCTTTACCAGCTGACCAGCGTTTTGCACCGCAACACGTAGTTCATAAGGTTCGACGAGGTGAAAGTCTATGGACTATATCCAAGAAATATCGGGTTTCAATCCATGACTTAGCAGCTGTGAACAAGATCCGT
>Ga0208571_1000052_pt1 | contig 43667 bp, 38 predicted proteins | sample DeeseametaMP0103_FD_184223 | JGI IMG/M metagenome (GOLD analysis project Ga0208571, IMG submission 184223) | Marine microbial communities from the Deep Atlantic Ocean - MP0103 (SPAdes) | ecosystem: Environmental > Aquatic > Marine > Oceanic | place: Atlantic Ocean | collected 2010-12-22
CCAACATGAGATCCTTCTGCTTTAACTGCCAGTAAAATTTATTAGAATCGTAATGGATTTCTTTGGTAACCGCATTTCTATAGGTTGTAAAACGATAAAGATTACCTTTACAATATAAACCCACTATAAATCCAGCAAATGCTGTGTTTTTCCAGGGGATAGTTGCCAATGAGGCAGTGATGCTTAAATCATTATTTGAAAAATGATTGGATTGTGCCCAGATCCAGTTTTTAGGGAAGTTGCGGCCCCAGTCTTTTTCAATATAGCCTCGACCGCCAACAAAATCATAATTTGAACCATTGAGTTCAATTTCACCATCTATGGAATGATCCATGCTTATGATGCCATGAAAACATTCCATAGTGGGCACATAAGCGTACCAGCCCATACAGCCCGGTTCAAATAGAGTTACCGGCCAGGGTTTCAAATTATCTGCAGTGACCTGTCCCTTGATTGTAAGAGTCTCTGATTCAATATCTAAGATTATTTTTTGTGATGAAAAGTAGTTTGATCCTATGTGTAAATCGTAACTGGATGTACTGCAACTGAATTGTTGAACTTCAAATCGCTCATAGAATACGTTAACATTTCCACCGTCAAAAATCATAATAAAAGCTGTTTGGTTATTATTTAACCCGCTGCGATAAATACCAGGAATTATCGCCAGTGATTGACCATCATCCGTGACCAGTTTATGGTACCATCCTTCAAAAAATGGTCTTTTATTTTTTTCCCCATGGTAAGCACTGGGATCACGTAAGAACATCATTTAATCATCACAAACAGCGGGGAATTTAATTACCAATAAACACCTTAATTAAAGTATTGTTTGGATTATTTTTCACAGAGATTATTGGTCAGGATTTTAAAGCAGGAATATTCTTGTATAGATCAAGGGATTCGGGGTTTGCCAGCGCATCCCTGTTCAGTACATCTTCGCCTTTCAGAATCTTCTTTACTGCAATTTCGACCTTTTTCCCATTGATTGTATAGGGAATATCGTCAATAGGTAAAATTAATGCTGGTACATGTCGTGGCGAGCACGTTTTTCTTATCGTCGATTTTAATTGGGAGATCAATTCATCTGTTAATTCAATATTCGCCGCAAGTTTTACAAAAAGAATTACCCGCTCGTCATCATGCCATTCCTGCCCCACAACTAAACTGTCATCTATTTCACCCATGTTCTCTACAACTCGATAAATTTCTGCTGTGCCTATACGTACACCGCTTGGATTCAATGTAGCGTCACTGCGTCCATATATTTTTACACCACCATGGTCATTGATGGTGATATAATCTCCATGACACCAGACATTAGGAAATACGGAGAAATAGGCGTTGTGATATTTTTCCCCGTCTAAATCATTCCAAAAATAGATTGGCATGGAAGGGAAAGCATGGGTGCAGACAAGCTCACCTTTCAGGTTAAGTTGACTTTGACCATTAGAATCAAATGAATCTACGGCCATGCCAAGACCACGGCATTGGAGTTCACCACGATAAACGGGTAGTGTAGGATTCCCCAGTGCAAAACAGGATATCAGATCTGTACCGCCGGATATGGATGCCAGTAATACATTGGCTTTAACGTCGCGATAAATATAATCAAAACCTTCTTCTACCAAAGGTGAGCCAGTAGAGAGTATGGACCGTAAATTGCTCAGATCAACATTGTTTTTTGGCTTTTCACCTGCTGCTTCACTAGCGGTGATGAACTTTGCGCTGGTACCAAAAACGGTGATCCCGAGATCCTGGACCAACATCCACATGGTGCTGGAATCTGGATGAAGCGGTGAACCGTCATAGAGTACAACTGTTGCACCTGTAGCTAGGGAAGAGACCAGCCAGTTCCACATCATCCATCCGCAAGTGGTAAAATAAAAGATCGTATCATCCCGATCGAGGTCCACATGCAGTTTAAGTTCTTTCAGATGCTGGATAAGTGTGCCGCCGGCACTGTGGACAATAGACTTAGGTAAGCCAGTTGTTCCTGATGAATACAGAATATATAAAGGGTGATTGAAAGGCAATTGGGCAAATACCAAGTCATCATAATTGTTTCGATCAATAAAATCTTCGTAATAGACGGCATGGGAAATATTGGAAATATCAAAGTCCTTCTCAGTGTAGGGAATCAAGATCACCTTTTCCACGCTGGGAAGGTCTTCTAGAATTCCCCGTAATTTTTCCAATGAATCGTACGATTTACCATTATAGAAATAGCCATTTGCGGCGAAAAGGAATTTCGGTTTGATCTGTGAAAAGCGATCTAGCACTCCCTTGATTCCAAAATCAGGCGATGATGCACTCCAGATCGCCCCTATGGACGCGGTAGCCAGCATGGCAATAATCGCTTCCGGCATATTGGGTAAGAAACCCGCTACGCGGTCGCCTTCCTGTAATCCAGCATTTCTTAGGGCGCTAGCCATAATTTCTACCTCATCATAAAGTTCTTTATAGGTTAATGATCTTACTGGCTGATCTTCACCTTTGAATTGGATGGCCAGTTTTCCATCCCGATAGCGCAGGAGGTTTTCAGCAAAATTTAGACGTGCACCGGAAAACCATTTTGCTCCGGGCATTTTTTTGATATCATCTACAACTTCAATATAAGACTTGGAATGGATAAGATCTGTATAAGTCCAAACGCTTGCCCAGAAGTCCACGCCACAATCGATAGACCATTGGTATAGTTGGTCATATGTATGAAAATTCAATTCATGCTCATCATTAACATATTTCATAAACTGCTGCATTCCGCATGATTGAGATGGATCTGGTGACCAGAGGATATCAGACATTATTTTCACAGTTTTATTATCAAAAAATAACCGCATTTGAAATTTAAGGAAAAAGATCAATACAGAACGATTAATGCAATAAAAAGTGTCAGAAAATTTTAATATATTTCGATCCTTCTATTATTGAGTTATTGAAATTGAAAATTGCATTTTTAACTGCCGGTGGTATTGCACCATGTTTGTCAGCTTCAATTGGAGCGCTCATTGAATGCTACGCTGAAACTGCACCAGATGCTGAATTAATTGGTTATTTAAATGGCTACCAAGGCTTACTGAAAGGCAGGTTCATTGAATTCCCTGCCAATGCGAACAGTTCGGCCAATCTTCTTTATACATTTGGTGGTAGCCCTCTAGGAAACAGCCGAGTAAAGCTTACCAATGCTGAAGATTGCGTTCGAAAAGTATTGGTGTCGGGAGGGGATTTGCCATTGGAAGTGGCTGCAAAACAGTTACAGATGGATAGAGTTACCATCCTACACACAATTGGCGGTGATGACACAAATACTATGGCTGCTGAATTAGCAAGATATTTGTCTGAAAATAATTATGATTTAACAGTGGTGGGGCTACCAAAGACAGTTGATAATGATATTGTACCGATCTCGCAGTCGCTGGGCGCTGACACAGCAGCTGAACAGGGTGCGCTGTTTTTTGAAAATATTGCCAATGAAAATACAGCCAGCCCAAGGAATTTGATTATTCATGAGGTAATGGGTCGTCATTGTGGATGGCTCACGGCTGCTACAGCAAAAAAATATCGTGACCATCTTGCAAACCGAACATTTAATGGTGATCTAAATCTATATCGGGAAAACTGGGATATCGATGCGATTTATATACCAGAATTACAAGTCGATCTGGGAATGGAGGGGCAAAGACTTGCAGAAAAAATGGATCAGAAAGATAATGTGAATATTTTCCTTAGTGAAGGCGCCTGTCAGCAGGAAATAATTTCTGAAATGGAACGGAATAATGAGGATGTCAAGAAAGATGCTTTTGGCCATGTTCGTTTGGATGATATAAATTCGGGTAAATGGTTTGCGAAACGGTTCTCAAAAACTGTTGGCGCAGAAAAAACTTTGGTACAGAAAAGTGGGTATTTCGCTCGGTCCGCTGCTCCGAATGAAGCAGATTTAATATTGATCAAAAAATCAGCAGCGCTTGCGGTTCAATTTGCCTTGAATAATCAATCTGGTGTCGTGGGTATGGACGAAGATAATGATGGTGAACCCACGATTATTGATTTTGACCGGATCAAGGGTGGCAAACCATTCAATACGAAAAACGACTGGTTTCAAAATATGCTACAGGAAATAGGGCAAATCGATTGATGTCGAAAACAGGTAACCTAGCAGAATTGGCACCGCATTTTTTGCGCGCCACTGAACAGGCAGCAGTTGCCTGTGGAAAACTTAGAGGCTGTGGTGATATGAACAAGGCTGATGATGCGGCGGTGCAAGCTATGCGGGCAGTCTTTGATACCATCCCGGTTCACGCTCGAGTGGCAATAGGTGAGGGTGAGATGGATCAGGCACCGATGTTATTCATTGGTGAGGAAATGGGCATGGGTATTCATGATCCGTCAATGCCAAAAGTAGATATTGCCGTAGATCCCTTGGAATGCACGGCCCATTGTGCGTTTGATTTACCCAATTCCATATGTGTTTTGTCTGTAGCACCCAGAGGCAGTTTGCTTCATGCCCCTGAATGTTATATGGATAAGATCGTGGGCCCGGCTGAACTCAAAGGGCAGGTGTCTCTCGAATCTCCCGTAGAGGATAACATTAAATCTATTTCTGATATTCAGGGGAAAGCTATCACCGATATAAAGGTAATCATACTGGATAGACCTCGAAATTTGGATAAAATAAATGTTCTTAAGGAGATGGGCGTCAAACTGGAACTCATTCAGAACGGAGATATTGTTGGTGGTTTGCGGGCTGTAAATGGAGATGCAGATTTACTACTAGGTATCGGGTCCGCGCCTGAAGGGGTTATTACAGCAGTGGCAGTAAAAGGGCTAAATGGTGTATTTGAGGGAAAATTGTGGTTTCATGAACAAAGTTATCAGGAACGAGCGGAAAAAATTCTGAAAAATGATGCCCACAAAGTTTGGAATGCAGACAATTTATGCATTTCTAGGGACGCAATTTTTGTTGCAACTGGAGTTTGTGATGGTTGGATACCTGGTGTTCAATATAATGGAAGCAAAGCGCAAACATGGAGTAAGGTCATTTATGTTGAAACCGGCAAAGTTGATACGATTGAGACAATTCATAATTAAGGAGTAATAGGGGAAAAAATGAATGACGCATCGATAGTTGATATAGCCCAGGCAATGGTAGTAAATGGAAAAGGAATCCTAGCTGCAGATGAAAGTACACCAACATGTACAAAGCGGTTTGATAGTATCAATATAGAAAGTACAGCTGAGAGCCGTAATGCTTACCGCGGTATGCTATTTACGGCTGATGGCATTGAAAACCATATCAGTGGTGTAATTTTGTTTGATGAAACAATTCGCCAGTCTACGCTGGATGGCGGGGTGCCTTTTCCAGAGCATTTATCAGCATTGGGAATCATGCCTGGTATAAAAGTGGATAAGGGCGCGAAACAACTCGCTAATACTGATGACGAAAAGATCACCGAAGGGCTTGATGGTCTACGAGATCGTTTGAAAGAATATCATGAGCTTGGTGCCCGTTTTGCCAAATGGCGCGCGGTCATTACCATTGGGGAAAATATTCCGACTGCTTATTGTATTTCAGCCAATGCCCATGCCCTGGCGCGCTACGCTGCACTATGTCAGGAACAGGGGCTGGTACCGATTGTTGAACCGGAAATTTTAATGGATGGTACCCATACAATAGAAGAAAGTTATCAACTGACTACCGAAACACTTTACTCTGTTTTTTATGAACTGGCATCACAGGGTGTGGAGTTGGAGGGTATGGTATTAAAACCAAATATGGTATTGTCAGGCTACGATTGTTCAGAGCAGGCTTCTGTCCAGGATGTAGCGGAAATGACAGTAGACTGTTTTTTGAACACGGTTCCCGCAGCTGTACCGGGGATTGCCTTTCTGTCTGGGGGGCAGAGTGATGAATTAGCTACAGCTCATCTCAATGCTATGAATCAAATTGATGGTTCTCCCTGGCATCTTACCTTTTCTTATGGACGCGCCTTGCAAGCGCCAGCGTTAAAAGTCTGGTCTGGAAAAGCTGAAAATATACCCGCTGCCAAAGAAGCACTCATGAAAAGAGTAAATTTAAACGGCTTGGCTACTAAGGGTGAGTATTCAGCTGATATGGAATAGATTGTGTTGAGTTAATATCAATAGAAATGTTTACAAAAAAAGCCGGCATAAGCCGGCTTTTTTATTTTGGTAATTGAAATAAAGTTATTCGTCCCAGGAAGCTTTCAATAATGTTACAGATGGATCTTCTGTATTGGAGACAAAAACATAGCCATCATTATCGCCATGAAATTAACCTACGTCCCATACTATACCCTCAAAAGGAACCTTGTCTGTAAGGAACGCCTTCAATTTTTGTTCCCCACTGTTCAAGTTTAACCAGGAATTTTCGTTCGATCTCTGGAGCCATTTAATCCACTCAAGCTAGATATGATTAAAGAAGTTAATAGTCCTGGGTAAAACGGCTCAAGTCCAAAAGGATATCCACCATTTAAATTTCCCATAATGAACCAGATAATAGCTATCATGACTGGAAGGGTCATCAATTGAATAATATTCATTGAATTGACGTGATGTGTTCTAAAGGTCATTAGAAAAGGTAATAGCAAGCCTGGCACAATTATAGACCCCGTCATATACCATAACCTCACAACTGATGGAATTGTCACGGCCAAGGCCAGAGCCAGAAAGGCCATGACAAACAGGCCTTTTTGAACCATAGGTGTCATCGTACGATCTATATCAGGGGTTTTTCCTGCATCTGACACTTGGATCCGCCACATGATATCACGGCCAAAGGTAATAGCGCTAATAAATCCCAATGAATCGACCGTAGACATTATCGTAGCCAGTATTCCAACAATAAATAGTCCAAATATAATGGGAGGTAGGATTTCCATTCCTAGTAATGGAAATGCAAACAATGGTGCTGAGATTTCCAGTGCAAATTTGGCATAGAGCCCGGTAGTGATGGTTAATAGGTCAAAAATAAACCAGAATAGTAGAGAAATGAGGATACCTTTCTTTGCCGTAACAGGTGAATTTGCTGCAGCACAGCGCTGATAAAAGCCCGGATCTACAAATGTCCACATGGCGATAAAGAACCATACCAAAATATATTGTACTGACATTCCGCCTAACGGGTCAATATGCGTTTCTGGTAATTGACTGATCATGGAGATAGGTGAACCATATTCACACCAAGCAAAGCCCAGTAGAATTATGAACCCGGCATACATCAGTATAAACTGGAAGATATCAGTACGAATTACTGCCCCAAATCCTCCGGTCCATATGTAGATCATGCTGGTGCCCAGCGCTAAAATAAGAGCCCAGCCCAGTGAAATATCCAAAAAGGTTTGCAGCAAAATACCAATACTCAGTATGTAGGGTGCAGGACTTGCAAGAACCAAGATGAATAGTGCACTCACAATTCCCGCACTCCGGCCATAATGATGATGAAAATGGTCCGGGATTGAAATGAATTTTACTTTTGATATTCGTTTTGCCAGAAGCAAAGCAAAAATCAGTCCAAAGACGTAATACGGCAGCGCAAAGATGAACCATGTTTGGACACCGTATAAATATGTATTCTCGCCGAGTCCAAGAATGCCGCCATACCAGGTTGTTACCAGCGTAGCTATGAACCCGGGAAGACTCAAGCGCCGGCCCATGAGCAGATATTCTTCCGGATTAGATCTACTGTTACCTGACCGTATAAAACCAATGATGACTAGGGCAGCAGCGTAAACCCCAAGTACCAAGATATCCAGGTAATGCATATTTAATCAGGGTGGGAACGGAATACCCAGATCTTCCCAGAACTAGAAATGATAAACTGGCGACCAGTTGAACGGTTGCTTAGGCCCCTAGTTGAAAACGACAACGGTTCATCATTTAATGGAAATTCAAGACCTTCCGTTGTTATAGAGTGTATTTCTTCTGCTGGTAAAATTGATACTAACTGCTGTTTAAAGGAAGTGAATGACCGCTCTCCGCGATGACAAGTAATGGTAAAATAATCTGTACAAAAAGTGATCTCTAATTTGTCACTATAATTGGCTAGAAGTGCCAGATTACCTAACGTATGATCTTCCCTTTCTTGAGATGCGCCAATTACAGTAAGCGGAGTAAGGTTATTGGTTTTACACCAGTCCAATGTTTTTCCCAGATCTGTATTATCTTGGTCAGATATTTCAATATAAAATCCTGTAAATGAATCCCGATCAATAGAGACCGAATCCATATCACCAATAATGACATGCGGGACCAATCCATTATCTAACAATTTATTGGCACTACCATCCGTACAAATTATTGTCTTTGCCTCCTGCAACATATTTACAGCCGCTGGGTGAGTAGGGTACTGTCCATTCGCCAGGATAATAAAGGGCTTGCTGAATGATTGTTTATTAGTCAAATCAATTACTTTCGCGAGATGAAATTATAGTATTTTCGATACCTGAAAGGTATAAGAAATTGATTGGACGGACTAAATATAGTTCTTTAATATGCTCTATTAGGTTTAAGATAATCAAATATTTTTCACAACTTTTGCTGGTTTAATTTATGATTAATACCAAATTTAAAAAATGGGCTGTCCGTCAATCAATCCACCATCCTAAACGTACGCTTGCTAGCGCTCTGATCATAACGCTGATCATGGGTTTTGGGCTGCAGCATTTTGTCATTGAAGATGATATGATGAAAATGATACCAAAAACAGTTAAAACAAGAGTGGTATGGGAAGAAGTAAAAGATGAATTTGGCAATACGGATCCGATTTTTGTAGCGTTTGGCGCTGAAGGACAAAACCTCTTCCAGTCAACAGCAATGAGTGATTTATGGGATTTCACCAAAGCCTTGGAAGCACTACCAGAAGTAGAGAAAGTACGCAGTCTCACCAATATGAATAAAATGGAAAGTGAAGATGGTTTTCTTTTAATTGATGATCTGGTAAATAAAAGAGATTTATCCCCTGAAGAAATTGCGGACATAGAAGCTTACCTAATAAAAAATGCGGAATTGAAAAAGCAAGTTATTGCTCAAAATGATGATTTCTTTAATATAGTAGTAATACCGAGTGGCAATACTAATGAACAGGTTTCTGTAGCGAAGATAGTTGCCACTGCAGAAAAATTACTCAGTGAGTACGACCTGCATTTCGGAGGCCCATCTTATTTAATTGGTATCGTAGGCAATTTGGTGCGTGCCGATGCTATATCATTGATACGCATTGGATTGCTCATGATGGTTGTAATTCTACTGGCTAGCCTGCGCAGCTTTGCCGGAGTATTAATGATACTTTTCGTAATTATTCTTTCATTAATAGGGATGATGGGGTCCATGGGTTGGATCAGGGGTTTAACGGGCTCAGAGCGTTTTGTTTTTTCTATCATGAATACATCAATGCCGATCATTCTAATGACAATAGCCAATTCAGATAGTGTCCATTTCTTAACAAAATTTTTTAAAAAGCTGCGAATCACCGGCGATAAAGCAAAGGCAATTGAACAAAGTATTGATTCATTAATGTTACCGATCTTTTTAACCAGTTTAACCACAGCAGCAGCATTTCTATCGCTGGTGTTCGCGCCAATAGAATACATGACCGGTTATGGCGTATCCATTGCTATCGGTATTTCCTGGGCCTGGATACTATCCATCACGCTGCTGCCATCATTAATCATGCTGAAGAATTGGCCTTTGAACTCTAGGGCAATTAGAAAACCAGGTTTACTGGAACATATTGTTAATAAATTAGGCAGTACAATCATAAAGTTGCCGCGCAGCATTTTAATAGGTGGCTTGCTCCTGGTGGCTATTGGAATTTATGGCATCAAACTGGTTACCACTGAAGTCAATATGTATTCCTTTTTTGAGAAAGGAAATAAGATTAGAGATAGCCTTGAGTTCCTTGATAAAAAAATGCTTGGATCTATGAATCTGGTATTTCTATTAAATGGTGATATGAAAGACCCGGAATTGCTGCAACAGATCAGTCGACTGCAAGATTACGTTGAAAAGAATCCTAGCGTTTCCACAACGATTTCGATTGCCGATGTAATTAAACGTATGCACCGCACGGTAATGGATGATGATCCGGACTACGAAATAGTACCCGATGAACGGGCCAAAGTGAACAACTTATACACCATGTATTCCATGTCAGGTGATCCGGAAGATTTTTCCACCCTGGTTGACTATGAATATTCCAAAGCATTGGTAACGGCGATCCTAAAAAATGTCTCTACAGAAAGTAGTGTACTCTTTGTAAATGATATCGAACAGTTTGTTGATAAAAACTTTACGAAATATAAAGATATAACTGCCACTGGACAGCTTGTAGTATTGCGGGATATGGTTGAGTTGGTAATAAAATCATCTGTAATCAGCATCTGTGTATCAATTGTTGTGATAACATTTATTGCGGCAATATTTTTTAAACATTTTGGTTGGGGTATCTTAGCTGTAATACCATTATCGGCAGCAGTAATTCTGAATTTCGGTTTCATGGGAATTCTGAGAATAGATCTGAACCATGTAACTGCACTGCTATCGTCCGTTATCATTGGCGTGGGCGTTGATTTTGCCATTCACTATATATCTCAGTATCGCCGTCTAGCCCGTGCCGAAGTACCTATTAAAACACGCAGTCATAGAGTCATTGATGAGGTAGGTTATCCAATTATTTTAGACGCATTATCAAACATGGCTTTCGGCGCATTGCTATTCTCAGAATTCGTTCCGCTGCAGCATATGGGCGGATTAATGGTATTTGCCATGTTCTCAACATCATTTGGAACACTTACCATTTTGGCCAGTTTGCTGGAACTTACAGGACGTCGTAAGGAGGTCATGAATACATTGCTAGGGGGAACAATAAAATGATAAGAAAAATCCTTACCTTGATAATTCTTTCTTCTATCGTGTATCCGCAAGATGGTATAGCTATTGCGAAATTGGTTGATGAAAGAAAGGTGCCACAGGATATTGTTTCCAAGACGACAATGTTATTGACCAATAGCAAGGGCAAAACCAGGACATCTACTATACTATCAAAGTCAATGAATAATGGTTCTAAGCAGATCTTATGGTTTTTGAACCCGGCTGATGATAAGGGAGTTGCATTTTTGAAAATTGAACATGATGACAAAGCTGATGAAATGCGTATGTGGCTGCCAGCTTTTAAAAAAGTTCGGCGGATAGCTTCTTCAAAAAAAGGTGATTCATTTATGGGTTCCGACTTGAGTTATGAGGATATGACCAACCGCGCCCTGGATGAAAACACGTATAAACGGCTAGACGATGATACGATTGATAGTAAAGCGTGTTTCGTTTTGGAAGTTGTACCCAATGCAGAAATAAAATCAACCTATTCAAAACACATTACTTGGATTGAAAAAGAAACCCTCATGGCAATCCGGGAAGAATCATACGATTTGGGAGGTAACTTAAGGAAAAAAAAGATATTCCTTTTTGAATCATTATCTGGGTACAATGTGATTAGTAACATATTTGTTGAGGACATTCAAAAAAATCACTCCACAAAACTTACCATGGGTGATATAAAAGTTGATTCTGGTTTAGACGAAAGTCTTTTTCAAGAAAAGAATTTAAAACGTCTACCTCGAAATTAATTACTGCATATCTAGACGTAATATGCGTAATCGTTATATTTTTTTGCTGCTCACATGCAAAATACTGTTTGGTCAAATATCAATTACTGGATCACTGAAACCCACAGGTATGTTCCGCCTTTCAGATCAATCGCGGATGGATCTTCCTTTTCGCTTGACCGAGCTAAAGCTGGGCTATACAATGGGTGATTTCGATTTCATGCTGAATTCTGCTGTAGAACATCGCTGGGGAGAAAATATGTCTGCAATTGATCTGCGAGAAGCTTATGTAATCTGGTTCCCCAATTGGGGTGAAGTCAAATTTGGTAAACAGATCCATGCCTGGGGTGTTGCCGATGGAAATAATCCTACAGATAACCTAAATGCCTACGATTATTATTTCATGTTTTTACCGGGTACGGATAGAAAGGTCGGATCTTTATCTGCAGCTATGACTGTTTATTGGGATGATTGGCAACTAGAAGGTGTAATCATTCCAGACCACATACCGAACCGCATGCCATTTCATGAGCCGGACTTTCCATTCCAGATACCAATTGAACCTAGTAAATATGAAAAAATCGATAATTCATTGGAATTTGGGTTAAGGTTAAAGACAACGTTTGGAGAAAGTGATATTGGATTATCTTACTTTAATGGTAGAGACCGTTCTTTCAGTCTTCTAGGGGTAGATACGTTCAATATTATAATGATAAGTCCAAAGTTTGGTTACCGTGCAACAACAGTATTTGGATTAAATATGGTAACTTTCATTGATGATATCACTATAAGAGCCGAGGCAGGATATTTCACCACTGAAAATAATTATCAAGAATCATGGTTTCAGTTTTTTGAGACCAAAGCAGAATATGTACAATATGTAATCCAGTGTGAGTATCGTACAGCGAGTTCATTTACCATTGGCGCGCAATTGATTGGTAACCATGTATTAAATGCAGTAGGGCAAACTTTTGACTTGGCAACAATGGGTCAGACAACACTGAATACTGATAATTTTACTCCAGGATTAGGGACGCCCTTTGCCATGATAGCTGAACAATCGCTGTCAATTGTGGGCAGTAAGACGCTTTTTGATGAAAGCTTGGAATTAAACTATAACCTGTTGATCAATTTGGATGAAAAAGGCCAGATGATTGGAGTTAGCGCCGAGTATTCATTTGTGGAAAACTGGTTTATCGATGGCTCTGTCAGTTATTTCGAAGGGGACGGTAACCCGCAAAACCGGTTTGAGCAATTAGAAGACTTCTCTCATTTCCAGTTACAATTAGCCTATCGTTTCTAATTAATAATTATTGTTAACATTTGCACATAATTAGTTAAAATAAATTATGAGCAAAGCTATTGTATTACTTAGTGGCGGTCTTGATTCGACAACTGTTTTAGCCATCGCTCTCGATCAGGACTATGAAATTACGGCGCTATCGTTTAATTATGGCCAGCTGCATGATTATGAGATTGTTTGTGCAAAAGATGTAGCCGCACATTTTAACATAAAAAACCACCACATCACAAAAATTGATCTTGGTTCAATTGGCGGATCTGCCCTGACTGACGATTTAGATGTTCCAAAAGATCGTGGTGAGGATGAAATGAATTCAGAAATACCCATAACCTATGTGCCTGCCAGAAATACAATATTTTTATCTTATGCACTGGCATTAGCAGAAGTGGAAAGGGCATTCAATATATTTATCGGTGTTAATGCCCTGGATTATAGCGGCTATCCTGATTGTCGCCCTGAATATATTGAGGCGTTTCAAACGATGGGAAGGTTAGCAACAAAATCTGGAATAGAAGAAAAAGAGCAACTGCAAATTCATACACCCCTTATTAAGATGAAAAAGTCAGAAATTATCCATGCCGGGATGGCGTTGGGTGTTGACTATTCCATAACCCACAGTTGCTACGATCCGATCAGCAATGATCAACCCTGTGGAAGGTGTGATGCCTGCCAGTTACGATTGAAGGGTTTTATGGAAGCGGGTGCAGTTGATCCATTAAATTATCCAAAAATTCAGCAGTGACTTATAGCGTTAAAGAAACCTATTTGACCATCCAAGGTGAGGGTGCCTATACGGGCCGAGTGGCGGTATTCTGCAGATTCGCCGGTTGCAATTTATGGAGTGGTCTGGAAGAAGACCGTGCAACTGCTGTTTGTCGTTTTTGTGATACAGAATTTGTTGGAATAGATGGCCCTGGTGGTGGAAAATTTGATAGCCCAGAAAATTTGACTAACCATATAATATCATTCTGGAATGGGGCAGATGAACCTTTTGTCGTTTTCACTGGTGGTGAACCACTATTACAAATGGATAACAAACTTGTAGAGGAACTCAAAAAAGAACATGTTGAGATAGCCATTGAAACAAATGGCACATTAATACCACCCGATGGCATTGATTGGATTTGTGTTAGCCCGAAACAAAAAGCAGATTTAATATTACAAGAAGGGGATGAATTAAAGATTGTCTATCCCCAGGATGGATTAGACCCAAGTACCTATTTGGGCTTAGATTTCGATGTATTTTCACTACAGCCCATGGCTGGTCCTGAATATAAAGATAATCTTCACCAAACATTGCATTACTGTCGTACACATCCAGAATGGCGCCTGAGCCTGCAAACGCATAAGTATTTACAGATTCCTTGAGCTAATTATGGAGATATATAAAAAATTTTCTTTCGATTCAGCGCACTATTTACCCAACCTGCCAGAGGATCATAAATGCAAGCGCATGCACGGACATACTTTTAACGTAGAAATTCATATTACTGGCCCCGTCGATCCAGAAATTGGCTGGATTATGGATTTTGCTGAATTAAAGACAATCTGCGATCCAGTGATTAAGCGACTGGATCATAGGGTATTAAATGATATAAAAGGGTTGGATAATCCCACCAGCGAAAACCTGGCTAAATGGATCTGGGAAAAAGTGAAATCTCAAACTCCTGGATTGAAAAAAATAATTGTCAGCGAGACCTGTTCTACAGGCTGTATTTATAGGGGGTAATATTCCCGCTAAATTATTATTTATTTATACAGATGAAATAGATTAGGGGTCATGAAGAATATACTTATAGTTGATGATGAACCTGATATTCGTGAGATACTAAGATATAACTTGGAAAAGGAAGGCTTTGCCATCACAGAAGCTGTCGACGGGAACGATGTATTAGACAAACTTTCTAAAGATCTAGATTTAGCAATTTTAGATATAATGATGCCGGGCAAGGATGGCTATGAGGTGTGTCGTAAAATTCGCGAGCAGGGGAATACATTGCCGATTGTTTTTCTTACAGCAATGGACCGTGAATTTGATGAAGTAAGGTGCTTGGAAGTGGGTGGCGATGATTACATCAGAAAGCCATTCAGCCCACGGATGCTGATTGCCAGGGTCAATGCAATATTGCGCAGAATCGATCAAATCAATTCGAAAGGAACTTCGATTAGTTTCGGTGATCTGGGAATTAATACTTCTACATATATAGCCAAATTGGATGGAGAAGAATTGCACTTGCCACGAAAAGAGTTTGAATTACTGGCCTTCTTCATGAGTCATCCGAACATTATCTTTAGCCGTGATGGTCTACTTTCCCTGATCTGGGAAGAAGATGTTTTTGTGGTTGATCGTACCATTGGCGTGCATATTAACCGAATTCGATCAAAATTAGGCTCGTATAAAAATTGGATTGAAACGGTAAAAGGCGTTGGGTACCGCTTCCGTCCGAAGCTTTAAAACCAAATACCATATCAAATAGTGAGACGGATTCAGTATAGATTACTGGCAATCATCATTTCCATTGGTTTTATAGGGATGATTACACCATTACTGTATACCAATTCACTGGCCTTGGATCAGGCCCAGGAAGGTATCCTTGACAAATTACGATCCCATGCAAATGCAATTCTGGTTTATAGCAATTCAAGTCAGAAAGATACCTTTCAGGAAATAGCTACTGAATATGCTGATGCATCTAATTTAAGGGTAACATTGATAGCGGCTGATGGAATAGTAATTGGGGAGTCTTCTTTGCCAAGTAAACAACTAACTCAAATAGATAACCATATCAATAGACTTGAGGTTATTGCGGCGCAGGAAAATGGAGAAGGATTTTCAACACGTTATAGCAATACCTTAAAAACTGAATTCATCTATTTTGCTAAAAAAGTTGACCAGAATCAATATGGATTCAAATATGTGCGTCTGGCGCAATCATTAAAGTCTGTTGAGAATCTAGCTAGTACATATCGAGAGTTTTATTATCTAATTATCGCGTTGATGGTTTTTGTTATTATTGTAGCCTGGTTTTTATTAAAAAGTTGGTTGATTGATCCAATTTTTGAACTCACGAAAGCTGCAGATGATATTAGTAAAGGGGATTTAAGTCGCAGAATAAATATTAATACTGGTGGGATAGAGATAGATGAACTGGCAGCAAATATGAACCAAATGGCGATTAGGCTTGATAAAGATTTTAGACGGATTAAACGCATGGAAAAAGTTCGCTCAGAATTCCTAGGGAATGTTACGTATGAGTTAAAAACCCCTATTTCATCCATATCTGGCTATATCGAAACACTTCTGGAAGGCGCTATTAAAGACGAAAATGTCAACCTTGGTTTTCTCGAAAGATCTCTGGAAAATGCACAACGATTGGATGAATTAGTTACTGATCTGGTGGAAATATCCAGGATTGAAACTGGCGAATTACAAATGAATTTCGAATATTTCAATATCCATGATTTATTAAAAGATTTATTTAAGGATGCCCGTCAACGAAACATTAATAAAAACCTAAAGATCCAACTAGAATTACCTGATAAAAAATTATTCATTTATGGTGATAAAAGGCGCTTGGATCAGGTAATCGCGAATTTATTGTCAAATGCCATGCTTTATACAGATCATGGCTATATTAAAATAAAAGTTCAACGTCGGGACAATGAATTAGTTTTTTCGATTATCGACACAGGCACAGGTTTACCAAGAAAAGCTCTCGGCAGAATTTTTGAGCGTTTTTATCGAACAGATAAAACAAGAGATAGGAGGAAGGGAGAAACAGGCTTGGGAATGGCTATTTCAAAACACATTATTGAAGCCCATAGTTCACACATATATGTCGATAGCCTTGAGGGAAAAGGGTCGACCTTTTCTTTTGGTATTACTACGATTAGCCCTGAATAATCATCCAGTTATTTTTTCACTTTATATCCAATTGCATCAATGGGATTAACTATTGTAGTAGTTATATTTTTTAAGTGGCTGCCAATACGTTTAAGGTAGCGAGCGTAAAGAGCTATTGCGGCTGCTTCTGATCCAGATTCGAATTCAATATATCCTGCAATTATATTATTGACGATTCTATCGGATGCGCCAGTTACATGTTCTTTATATCCATTCAATAAATCACGTGCAATTTCTATATCCTGCGTTTTGACAGCATCTACTGTATTGTCAAAGCGTTCTATAACTGCTTTTTCGATATTATAAAGATCTTTATGGAGATGTTTCGTATTTAGTGCATCCGGGTAATTCATCGCCAGGTCTAGAATATTTTTTGAATAATCACCGATTCGTTCAATATCTACAATCATATTTACCAGGACCATTAGACTTGTTACATCATGGGTGCTTTGTTTAAGTGCAAAGTGTGTAACAATTTTTCTGCGGACCTCCCGCTGATAGGAATTTATTTCTTTATCACGGTTTTTTAGTTCCTTTAAGACGGAAAGATTTTCCTGCTTTTTTGATTTCTTTACTGCTTTATTAAACATTTTATGCGATAGATCTAACATTTGCAATGATTCATCCCATGCCTGGGAAAGCAGATCCTCTTTACGCCATACATTCAATAGATCTGTAAATATTGACATAGTTTAACTCCCGAGATAAATGATTATTAGTGGTATTCCAAAAAATATGATTAGTAAATAAATGATTGGTAGCGTCTTGTTTTTTAACGCCACATTCGCGATCCATTCCGCAAGTTTCATTGGTATTTCTCGCAACAGTGGATTCAAATAAATGAGTATAATACCGAAAATGTTAAAAAACAGATGACTAAAGGCTGCAACCATTGCGGTGACATTAAGCGTCAAAGATGCCAACAACGCTGTTACTGTTGTACCAATGTTTGCTCCCAATGTAAACGGATATATTTGTCTGAGCGTCAGGACTCCTGCGCCGGCTAGAGGGATTATTGTAGAAGTTGTAATGGATGAACTCTGCACTAGAATCGTAAGAATTACACCAAAGCTAAATGCAGTAATTGCTGTTCTGAAAAAATATTGATCAAAAAAACTTTCCACTTTATGTAAAACTAAGCTTCTTAATATTTTAACAATACTAAAAAGCATAGCGAAAGTTAACAGCACACTAAGAACGATAAGTAGGACATTATTACCAGAACTCAATGCTTCTAAATGGTTCGATCCCCATTTGATCGCTGTTTTTATTGGACTTTGAAAAACTTCATCTGTGCTAACCTTGCCAAATAGTATATTTCCTAGACCTATAGCACTTTTTTCCAAAATCCCAAATGCCATTTCTAATGGAAATAGTATTATAACTGCAATTACATTAAAAAAATCATGTACTGTTGCGGCTGCAAAAGCACGCTTGAATTCATTACTTCTATTAATATGACCGATTGATACGAGTATATTAGTTATCGTGGTACCTATGTTTGCACCCATGATCATTGGGATAGCGCCTGATAGAGTTAATGCGCCGCCACTAACCATTCCAACAATCAATGAAGTAGTTGTAGATGAGCTTTGAAAAATAGCTGTTGTTATAATACCAATAAATAATGCTACAAAGGAATTGCTGGTAGTAGAAATAACTGTTTTGGCAAAGTCACCACCAAGGTACTTGATACCGATAGAAAGACCTTTAATCCCTACCAAAAATAAATAGAGGGCGCAAAAGACACCCAGAATCTTTAGAATAATATGATATCTACCTTCAGACAAAATAATTAATATCTATTTAGGATTGATTATGTTGGACGATCCTGCTACCGAACAATGCGAATTCTATTATCAATTGATCGACACATTATAATTAGTAAGCGGTATTTTAAAATTAACAAATTGTAAACTAAACCAATTTGGATAGGATACTGAGCGTATAAATTTTATGCGTAATTATTTTATTCGTGTGCTTTAATTTTAAAAAGCAATTCGTATTGTTCTTTAGTCAGATTTTCGAATTTTACGCCTTTTATTGTGATCTGGAAATCTTCAAGTTCTTTAAAATAGCGTTTAGCTTTCACCTTTTTCTTGCCTGAATAATTTGTTCTTTTCAGTACGTAGCGCATAGTATTTAAACGCGCGATCATTTTATTGTCACTGTTAATAAGGATCCAAGGGGCATGCTCCGTGGAGGTTTGTTCAAACATCTGTTCTTTATAGTGTGTGTACAGGTGCCAGTGTTCCATTGCTTTTAGATCATTATCCGAGACTTTCCAATATTTCAACTCGCTGCTTTGCCTTAGGAAAAACCTGTACTGTTGAGTTTCCTGTGACACAGACAAATAAAATTTGAATAATATTAATCCATCATCAATCAATTTTTTTTCCCAGTCATTAACATTATTTATAAAATAATAGTACTGATTTTTTGAACAGTAACCCATTGTAGGCTGGATAACAGCACGAGAATACCATGAACGGTCAAAGAATGCAATTTCACCATCACGGGGTAAGTGTTTATTATAGGTATTAAACCAATTCCTATTCTGTTTACTTGTAGGAACTCCTAATTCGACAACCCTTGTAATTTTAGGCATCATATGTTGAATAAATCGCTTAATAGTAGAACCTTTTCCCGCTGCATCACGGCCTTCAAGAACGATGGCCACTTTTTTCTTTTCTTTAATCGTCCATTCCTGCATCTTTAGTAATTCCACCTGCAGCCTATACTTTTCCTTGGTGTATAATTCTGACGGAAGGTCTTTGTATTCGGTGTGGTTATAGACTATTATTGGAGTTTGCATTAACTACTCATTCTGTTTGGAACCGCAAAAAAGAGGATCGATCCTAATATTAAAGAAAAAAGTCCTTTATAAAAACCCAAATCGTTGGGAATTAAATTGGATTCCTGCAACTACGATAAGACAGCAAACATGATTCCAAAAGAAGAGAGTAATAACCAGGTAGTTTTCAAAATTTCCATATAGTTAAACTATCAGGAAAAAATGATTACACTACAATAAACAAATTATAAACTAAGTAGCTTGAACGGGCAGATTAACTTTGCCAGGGGCCGGTGATTGCTAGGGTTAACCCTGGTAATTGAATATTAACAAAAAGTATTGAACCATCTGGTGAAAAAACAGAACCGGCGAATTCTTTGCTGTTTAAGGCATTCCTTGCCAGTTTATAGGGTGCGCCATCCGGTTTAACACCAAGCAGGTAATCGGTGCCGCGGCCGTCTTCACATATTATTAAATCGCCCCACGGTGCAACAGTAAGGTTATCACACATATCCATAATATCACTGTCCTGTGGTTCTAAAAATAGCTCTAGCTTACCGGGCTTGCCTTTTTCTTCTGAGCGACCTTCAAAAGGACTGGGGTGATAAACATACAGTTGCCCTAGCTTCTTTTTTCCACCGGTAGTACAGGTAAAGTATACTTTGCCATTATTATACCACATGCCTTCACCGCGAGCAAAAATAGCCGCCCCAGATTCACGGCCTCTAAATCTCAGATCATTTTCGGGACTATCCGTGTCTTGCAGTGTGATCCATCCAATATCATATAATTCTTTTTTCAAAACAGTGGATTCTTTCCAGTTTCTCGTATCCATAGATGGTGTAGACGTAAACCTTAGGGCCTGCAGCTCTCCTCCTTTATGCAGTTTGCCTGGTACATTTGGTATAAAACGGTAAATAAGACCATTGCCTTCATCTTCAGTTTGGTAAGCAATACTAGTTCTTGGATCAATAGCTACCGCCTCATGGGAAAAACGTCCCATGCTTTTGAGGGGTAACGGCTCTGCCAGACCAAGTTTTTCAGTTACCGGTACTTCAAAATTATAGCCATGGTCTTTCTTCCAGTCTTCTCCAGCTTGCATTTGGGTTTCCTCGCAGCTTATCCAACTTCTCCAGGGGGTGGGCCCGCCAGCACAATTAATAATTGTTCCAGCTAAACTCAGAAATTGGCGGACAACTTGTCGACGTTTTGGGTCATAAATAATTGTGGTGGTACCGCCCTGGCCGGGAATGCCATTTTGACCAGTATCATAGATACGATCCTGATCAACCTTATTAAATAGTTCAAGTTTCCGGCCAAATGCACCGCCTTCAAGATGTGCTTCGCCACCTAGTTCGTGGTTTCGAATGATTATAAGATTACCGTTTGAACCATTAAAAACTGCCATGCCATCATGGGCCCCTGGTACAAGCAGGCCATCATTCATTTTCTCGCCATATTCCGAGAAAATGGTGTAAGAGAATCCTTTTGGTAAGTCAAGAATACCCTTAGGATCTTTTAGTAGTGGTCCATACCCTTTTCCACTAGCTTGATCCAGAAGGTCGTTTAAATTTTCCGCTTTTCCCAATACATGTCCGAACCCTGAAAACGCTAGAGAGAAAGCGCCAAATTGTTTAAGAAAATGGCGGCGGTTAACCATGTCTAGTTGCGCAGTGGTTTGCCTGTTTTGAGCATATAGCGAATCCGGTCCTGCGATAGTTTTTCCCCGGCCAGTGATACAAAAGCTTCTCTTTCAATATCGAGAAGGTATTGTTCATCGACAGCTTTTGTGAGCCCTGCTTTATCTCCGCCCGTAAGTACGTAAGCTAATTTATTTGCAATAAATTCGTCATGGTTCGATATCTTTCCCTGGGCCTTAAATCCTTTTAAAGCAGCAGCCATTGCGGTTCTGCCACCAGTGCCAGGTAGTTTAAGGTCATCTCTATATTGAGGTGGTTTATAGCTATCAACCAGTTCAAGTGCTTTCCGTTTGGCTGCCCAAATGCGGTGATCATTATTAAGTATTATTGTATCTGTTTTTAAGAGATAGCCCAGGTGTTTCGCTTCTTCGGCACTGGTTGCAACCTTGGCAAACCCGATCGTTTCAAATGCTTTTTGAACAATTTGGAATGTGTTTATTCGCCCGCCTGTCCCGGAATTCTCGATCAGGTTGAGTAGCAGGCGCAAATTACCACCCGCACCGGGAATTAAACCGACTCCAACTTCTACAGCGCCGATATATAATTCACCGAGAGCAATCCTGTGTGCAGCTGGTGCTACAAGTTCAAAGCCTCCGCCTAAGGCCAGATGAAATGGTGCCGCTACAATAGGTGCCTCGAAAAATCGGACTCGCTGGGTTACATCTTGTAGTATTTTGGTTCTAGCAGCAATGGTATCATAATCATTGTTTTCACAATATTGAATTATGCTATTCAAATTTGCACCTGCGCAGAAATTTGTTCCCTGGTGTCCAACAACCATGGCCTTGTATTTCCCTGCTTCAACAAGGTCTAAACCATCCACAAAGGTTTGCACCATGGATCCATCTATTGGATTCAATGTTGATTGTAGTACGGAGTGAAATTCACAACACAAAACACTATCACCCAAATCAACTAAACTCGCACTCCAGCTGCGCTTTACAAGGTTGCCGGCAGATTTTTGTAGCACCAGGTTAAGCGATTTCTCCTTTTGTCGCGTTGGTCGCATAGATTTGCTGCCAACATCAAAATAGCTCCTTGTTCCATTCTCTATTGTGTGGAAGGTTTTTTGACCTGAATCAAGCATCTCCAATACCCATTGCGGTACTTTCTTTCCAGCTGCAGTCATGCGTTCTACTGATGATTCTACACCAATAGCGTCCCATGCTTCAAAAGGACCCAGTTCCCAGCCATAACCCCATTTCATGGCATTGTCTACATTTACAATATTATCACTAATTTCAGGAATGCGATTTGCTGTATAGATGAGGGAGTCTGATGTTATTTCCCAAAAAAATTTACCCGCTTTATCATCACTTGATGCTAGCGCTTTTAGGCGCTCTCCTACACTTTGACGATCCTTGGCCAAACGAAACCCGTCAAATCTTACTCGTTTCCGCGGTCCGTATTCACCTGTCTTGAGATCTACAGATAGAATACCATCTTCTGTCTTTTTGTAGAAACCCGCTTTTGTTTTTTGACCGAGCCGACCAGAATCAATTAATATTTTAAGGATTTCAGGAGCTTGCAGTATGTCGCGTGCTTCATCATCCGGTAGATTATTATAACTGGTGGCTGAAACGCTGGCATGTACATCTAAACCGACCACGTCAGTTGTACGGAACACCCCGCTTTTAGGACGACCAACAATTGTCCCGGTCAGTTTGTCCACCTCTTCGCAGGTCAAGCCCATCTCTATTGCCAGTCTAATCGCATTATTGCCCCCATGTACACCGATGCGATTACCAACGAAATTTGGTGTATCCTTGGCATGTACAATTCCTTTCCCAAGGACATCTTCACCAAAGGCAGCCATACTGTTGTAAATATCATCGGACGTATTGGGCCCTTTAACCAGTTCTAATAGACGCATATACCTGGGGGGGTTGAAAAAGTGGGTGATAAGAAATCTTTTCTTTACGTCATCCGACATGACTTCAGTCAAATCTGCTAGTGGTATGCCTGAAGTGTTTGAGCTTACTATTGCCGTATCTTTTAAAAAGTCCATTATATTGTTATATACTTTGTGCTTTATTTCAAGATTTTCAGCAACAGCTTCCACTACCCAGTCAGCATCTTTGATTTTTTCCAGATGTTGATCATAATTACATGCTTCGATTAGTCCGGCATTTTTTGGTTTGTATAAAGGTGCTGGTTTAAGTGCTGTAAGGATTCCTACACCTTTTTCAGCAAGTTCCTGGGATATATCAAATAAACAAGATGGTATACCAGCATTAGCCAGGTGCCCGGCAATTTGAGCACCCATAGTACCCGCTCCTAAAACCGCCACTTTTTCAATATTATTGCTCATTGATTATCCTCGGATTAATATTAACAAAATTTCGTGATGTAGTTGTACATGACCCAGAAGTGTGATGCGCTGCCAAGCAATACAAATAAATGGAATATTTCGTGTGCGCCAACAACGTTCGGTATTGGATTGGGTTTTTTTAGGCCGTGGATGATTGCCCCAATAGTATAGAAAAATCCGCCGATAAAAATCCAGACCAACGCACCTACCTGCAGGGTTTGGATCATGGGCCAAATAGCTATCACTGATAGCCAACCCATAAAAATATAAAAAGTTACTGAGAACCAGTCCGGCAGATTTTTCCAAAAGATCTTGAGCAGAGTGCCAAAGATGGTCAAACTCCAGATCACACCAAATAAACTCCAACCCCAAACTCCGCGTAAAGGAATAAGACATACAGGAGTATAAGTTGAAGCGATGAGCACATGGATCATGGCGTGATCCATCGTTTGCAGCCAATTTACATATTTTGGAGCAACAGGAAGCCAGTGGTAAATTGCACTTGCTGTATATAAAAGAAACATTCCAGAGCCGAAAACAGAAAATGCTGCAATATGCCAGGGTTTAATGGGGTCAATAGATTCACGGATCAACAGGATCAAGGCCAATATGGCAAGTACTGCACCGATAGCATGGGAAACAGCACTGAATGGTTCTTTAATTTTCATACCAAGTCATCTTTCAATGATTGTGGCAATTCCCTGACCAGTACCAATACACATGGTTGCCAGACCCAGATGTGTACCTTGCTGTTCCATTACATTGATCAAGGTCGTTGTAATACGCGCTCCTGAACAGCCTAGAGGGTGTCCCAGGGCAATTGCACCACCGTTTAGATTAATCTTTTCAATATCCCAATTGCCTTCATTGATGCAATATAGTGACTGGGCCGCGAATGCTTCATTTAATTCGATGGTTTCTACATCATTCATGTTTACGCCCGCCTTATTCAGGGCTTTTTCCGTTGCTGGAATTGGACCCATACCAAATAATCGCCAATCGACACCAGCTACAGCTCGACTCACAATTTCTGCTCGTGATTTGAGCCCGCGCTTTTCAGCAAAAGAACCACTGGTAACTAATAGAGCCGCTGCGCCAATGGAAAATGGACTGCTTGTGGCTGCTGTTACGGTACCATTTTCAATAAAGGCTGGATTTAAGCTCTTGATCTTATCAACATCTGGTTCTCGGGGTCCTTCATCTGTGTCAATAGTACATTCACCATATTTATCGATAGGGATCAATTCATTATCAAACTTCCCATCTGCAATTGCGTGCAAAGCCTTTTTATGGGAATTGATGGCAAATTCTTCCTGGTCTTCCCGGGAAATATTTCCCTTCTCGGCCAATATCTCAGCGCCTTCGCCCATGCCAATGTAGTATTCCTGTTCTGCAAGCTCAGGATGGAAGTCGGGAGCGAAGCCACCTTGCGGTATAGAGAACATATCCTCAACACCAGCGGCAATACCAACGTCGATGTCACCACTTTCGATGGCTGTAGAGATTTGGTGCAATGCATCCATGGAAGAACCACAGAACCTGTTAACAACTTTTCCCGCCGTTGATAATGGTAAACCAGCTAACATGGCAACACTGCGGCCAATCAGCATACCCTGAGGACCTTCAGGGAAAGCGCAGCCGACGACTACATCTTCTACATCTTCATTCTTTATTTCTGTATTCCGTTCCATCAGGCCTTTAATGACTTGTGCTGCTATATCATCAGGGCGCATGCCAATCATTTCACCATTTTTCGTACCAATCGGTGAACGGACACAATCAATTATTACTGATTTATTACTCATATTTTTCACCTAATATGGATAGCCTTTTTTGGAATAGGCATATGCTGCAATTTCTCTTTTTAGCCCAATAGTATTGGTTGGCAAATACATTCGTGAGCGAAATGCATTAAGGTTTTCATGCATCAGTGGTGATAAATTACCATTGTAGATACCTTTTAATGCTGTTTCAGCGAGCTGCACCATTCGCTGGGCCATTTCTGCCACAAATATTTTTGCAACATCTTCAACGCTTGGGAATCTTGTTGGATTCTCGAGCATTTTCTTTGCTCGCAAAACAGTACTTTCAGCTACATAGATATCCATGAAAATATTGGCCAGAATATCTGCAATCTGCTGCTGGTGCTTTAGATCTTGGCCAAATTCGCAGATACCTTCATTCAGTAAGTATAGTGCAAGTCTTTTGCTAGTCTCAACTACATTGCTTTCAGCAAGCAGTATTTCGCTATCTGTCTCGAGTTTCCCATTATTCATATATTGTTCGATTTCCCTAATTGCGCCTTGAATGGGTAGTTCTTCCATCAGCGCCTTTTTCATCATGTACCCGATGATAATTTGTCTATTTATTTCGTTTGTACCTTCCCAGATGCGATCGATCCGGCAATCACGGTATTGCATTGCCATGGTGTATTCTTCTATGAATCCGTAGCCACCCATCATTTGCAATCCGCTATCAATGACCTTGCCATTCAGTTCACTACAATACACCTTGGCCATGGAGCTTTCAATAGCATATTTTTCCATGGCTTCACCCATCCTGATATAATAGTTGTGGTCTGTATTATCAAGCTCATCAATTGCATTCTGGATCATGCCGATTGTTCTATAGGTCATACAGTCAGCGGAAAATGTCTCAACGACCATATCGGCTACTTTTCCAATAGTAGTATCAAAGTGTGCAATTGCCTTACCAAATTGACGCCTTTCCAAAATATATTCAATAGAGGCACTCGTAGTTAACTTTGAACCGCCGAGCAATGAAGCAGACATCTTAAAACGACCCATATTCAATACATTAAAGGCGATGTGGTGTCCTTTGCCCACCTCGTAAAGAAGGTTTTCAACCGGCACTTTAGCGTTTTGAAAAATCAATGGCGTTGTTGACGAACCTCTCATCCCCATTTTATCGTACTCAGGACCCTGCGTAAAGCCTGGTGTATCTCTTTCAACAATAAAGGCAGTGAATTTTTCGCCATCTACTTTCGCAAACACAGTATAGACATCCGCCCAGCCCCCATTGGTAATAAAGATCTTTTCTCCATTTAAAATGTAGTGCTTCCCATCTTCAGAAAGTATAGCAGTCGTTTTAGCCGCGAGCGCATCTGATCCAGCCGATGGTTCAGTTAAACCGTAGGCTCCGAGAGATGTGCCATCGATTAATCTTGGTAAATATTTTTCTTTTTGCTCAGGAGTGCCAAACCATACAATTGGCAAGGATCCAATACCTAAATTTGTTGACCAGGTAACAACAAAAGATGCGCATTCGGAATAAGAGGATGCTTCAGCAACTATTGCTGCTGTTATTTTATCTAATTCCATTCCGCCATATTCTTCTGGCACATCAATACCAAGTAATCCAAGTTCAGCGATTTTTTGCAATAAGCTAAAGGTCAGTTCTTTATCTTTTTTTTCTAATTCTTCCTTAAAAGGAGCGATGTGTTCCGTACAAAAACCCTGGACCATTTCTTGGATTTCACGTTGTTCTTCCGTGAAATCTTCCCGGGTAAAAATATTTGTATCGGTGATAGGCGTAACTAAAAATCTACCGCCAGTTTCTATGGTTGCTATTGGTTTTTCCATATCCAAATTCTCCCTAATGTTTTTTTAATAGTCCTGAAAGAATGAAGTCTGTTAGCGTGTTAAAATATTCTCTGGCGCTGACACCGTGCTCATCAAAAAGAGTAAACCAATTTATTGTTTCAATATTCATCATAATGGATAGGGCGGCAATGCGGGTGTCCAGATTTTTGAATTCACCTGATTTTTTTCCATTGGAAATTATTGATTCGATAACTTCCAAAAAGCCGCTATATACTTTTTGTAGTTTTTTATGAAACTCCTTGTCTTTTTGTGCCATAGACCAGAATTCAGTCAACGCCTTAAATGGCTCAGGGTCTTTTTCATATTCGTCAATAAAATAGGTAAATATTTTTTTGAGCTGGAGGGATGCTTTTTGGTCTTTTTCGAGAATTTTACTGACCATATCGCTATAGCGCAGTACCCAATAGTTTACAAGATCGAGATAAATATCTTTTTTACTATTGTAATACCAATAGATAGCTCCCTTACTCATTTTTGAAGATTTCACCACATCATCCATACGGCTGTTTTCATATCCGTACTGGGTGATAACTTCCATGGCAGCGTCCAATATTTGATTTTTTCTTAGATCTTGTCTTCTGACATCCATAAACTAGACCGACTGGTCGGTCTAGTTTAATTTATATACCGTATTTTGGCAAGTAAATAAATGGCCGGTTATTGTAACGGATGATTTACAAATAGTTGTATTTTATTGTTATTTAACGGGATATTTTATGATTTACCGATGGCGATAAAAAAATCAGGATGTGAAAATGCTTGATATATGCCGTACTATAATAATGTTCATTCTGATCTTACCGATTAAAATATATCAGATTGTAATATCACCATTATTTCAAGGATCTTGCCGTTTTGATCCAACATGCTCTCATTATACGATTAAAGCACTAAAAATTTGGGGACCATTTAGAGGTTTGTGGCTCGGAATAAAGCGCATCAGTCAATGTCATCCCTGGGGTGCTTTTGGTTACGATCCAGTCCCGGAAAGAGAAGATTAAATTTATATTAATAACCTAAAAATTAGGACCCTGAATGTGTGTTTTGGTTATTTTATCTGTCAAGAAATTGAATGCATCTGGCACAGTGTCACAAAACTGAAAAAGATTCAAATCACTTTTTGAAATAACACCTTTATCAACCAAATAATTCCAATTAATTACATTGTTCCAAAAATCACTATCATACATAACTATAGGAATCTTTTTTCGCAGCTTTTTGCTTTGAATCAAGGTAAGTGATTCCATCAATTCATCCATGGTGCCGTAACCTCCAGGCCAAATGACCATGGCCTTTGCTTGATACAAAAACCAGAATTTTCGCATGAAGAAATAATGAAACATGAGGCCTAGATCATTTGGTATATACTGATTCAGTTGTTGTTCTTTGGGCAAGGTTATGCCTAGACCAAGGGTGAGTCCTTTTGCTTCCTTAGCGCCCCTGTTGGCAGCCTCCATTATTCCAGGTCCACCTCCCGAGGTGACGATATATCGTCTTTTCTGGTTTTTTAATCCTTTACTCCATTTCGTTAGTTTGAATGCTAATTCCCGCGCTGCTTCATAATAATTGCTCATTTCCAGGTCACGTTTCAGCTCGGCGAGTTTAGAAGCAGAAATATTTTTCGACATGTTGGTAAGGGCATTTTTTGCTTGCGATCTTGACTTTAATCTTGCAGAACCAAAAAATACGATGGTATCCTTGATATTATTCTTTCTTAAGCGTTGAAAAGGGCCAAAGTATTCTGAGAGAATTCTGATAGTTCTGCCATCCGGACTATTTAATAAATCATTATCGGTATAAAATCTGTCTTTATTCATTTGTATCCTTTTTTCACCCAATTTACAGACGAAATAACATCAATAATCGCAAAACGTAACTATTCCTGCAGTTGATTCAACCTAATCCAAACTGTATTTTACGCTATGCGATTCTATTATAATCTTCTCCTTATGATAACAATATCCTGTACGAAACCGCCAGCGCCACTTCCGAAGACTCCAACAAAATTATCTCATCCGACTCTGGATGTTTCATCCCCACTATCCAGGGGAATGCTTACACAGTACGATGTTTGGGAATTTTTAAAAGAAGAACCAAAAGAAACAGAAGTATTTGGAATCTTAGGATTGCCTGATTCTGTTTGGGTAGCTGATTCTCAAAAATACAAGGTATTATATTATTTTATTGAATCGCTGGATGATTATAATTCTGTGGAAATAGATATTACTTCAAAAAAGGTAAACGGCTTTGAATGGGACTAGAATAACTACAGGTGGTTAAGAAATGAACATAGACTTAAAAGGAAAAAGGGCTCTTGTATGTGGTAGTACGCAAGGTATTGGTAAAGCAACTGCTTTACGATTAGCTGCGTGCGGTGCTTCCGTAACATTAGCTGCGAGGAATGAGGATAGTTTACAATTGGTTTTTAGTGAATTAGAAGCCAATGATAAACAAGCTCATAGTTTTATTTGCGCAGATTTTGATTCCTCGGATGTTCTTATTCATAAAGTAACAGATTTCGTAAATGAAAACAGTCCAATTCACATTTTGGTAAATAATACAGGTGGTCCAGCGCCAGGTCCGGTTATGGATGCTGTTCCTGAAGAATATATTGATGGCTTCAAAAGACATTTAATCAATAACCACAATCTGGCAAAGGCATTAATACCAGGAATGAAAACAGTATCTTACGGGCGGATAATCAATATTATTTCCACTTCCGTTAAACAGCCGATCCCTGATTTGGGTGTTTCAAATACAATTCGCGGTGCTGTAGCCAGTTGGGCAAAAACTCTGGCAGCAGAAGTGGGTAGATTTGGAATAACTGTAAATAATATTTTACCTGGTTTTACTGATACCGCTCGATTACGGTCTTTGATAAAAAATATTGCGGAAAAGAAAGGCCAATCCATCGCTGTAGTTACCCAGGCAATGAAAGATTCTGTCCCAGCAGGTAGGTTTGCTGATCCTGACGAAACAGCCGCCGCCGTCGTCTTCTTAGCCGCTCCCCAGGCAGCTTACATTAATGGTATTAACCTACCCGTTGATGGTGGACGGACACAATCACTGTAGACTTGATTAGATAACCAATACGCTTGAATAATTTCAGAATAGTAATAATTGGGGCTATCATTATTTTTGCTTGCCAGCATGATCAAATGGCCTTTCATTACGAATCGTACGTGGCGGATACCCATAATGATGTCCTGGGTCGTGTTCTTAATGGCGATGATATCTTAACTAGATCGGATAAAGGTCATACAGATTTGCCCCGCCTCCAAGAGGGGGGTATTGATCTGGAAGTATTTGTCATCTGGGTTAACCCAGATGAGTATGTACCCGTTGGTTCTTATGATCAAGCGAATAAAATGATTGATGCGCTGGAAGAGATATGTAACCGCGCACCTGACAAAATAGCCATACCACTCACATTTGATGATTTATTGATCAATGATACCCGTGGAAAAATATCTGCAATGATAGGCGTAGAGGGCGGACACCCGCTAGAAAATAGCCTGGACAAATTGCAGCATTTTTACGATCGCGGGATGCGTTATTTAGGGATTACTTGGAATAATTCAACTGACTGGGCGACATCAGCAGAAGATGAAACATCGGAAAAATTATTACCATTCCGAGGTCTGACCGAATTTGGAAAAGATGTTATCAAGAAATGCGATGAACTTGGCGTAATCATCGATGTATCCCATTGCGGCAAAGAAACATTTTATGACATTCTAGAAACTACTACCCATCCCATCATAGCTTCCCACTCTTCAGTATATAATATTTGTCCCCATTTTCGAAATTTAAATGATGCACAACTATTGGCCATCAAAGAAAATGGTGGTGTCGTATTCGTTAATTATTATCCTGCTTATATTGATAGTACATTTGAGAAACGTGCTAATCGAGTCCGGGAAAAACATAAACATGCGCTGGACTCCTTAAAGGTTTTATATGGTGAAGAAAGTGATGATTACTGGTATAAGAGTCAGGATATTCTTGATAAAGATCTTGCTGCAGTTGCACCATCATTGGACCAATTAATTGATCACATCGATTATATTGTGAACTTGCTTGGACCTGATCATGTGGGTCTTGGTTCTGATTTTGATGGTATAGAGGTATTACCACAGGGGATCGAGGACTGTTCAAAAACACCTGCTATTACGAAGAAATTGTTTGAGAGAGGATATACAGAAGAAAATATTAGAAAAATACTGGGGGAAAACTTTAAACGTGTCTTTCGCAAGGTAGTTGGGTAATCGGTATGAATAAGAAATTATCATTGATTGATAATTCATCTCCGGGTCCGCCAGAAGACTAAATTTCAGCTGATTAAGCCGTAATCTATTGATTATTTTATTAATACCATCGTATTCTAATTTGTTCAAGCTATTGCCATTTGTTAAACTCAACCCCTAAATGACTTCCAATTCATTCAAACTAGCACCATCAATTTTATCTGCTGACTTTGGCGATTTACGTACTGCACTGGATTATTGTAAAGATGGTGGCGCGCATTGGATTCACATTGATGTAATGGATAATCAGTTTGTGCCTAACCTTACAATAGGTCCCCCTGTTGTACAATCTTTAAGACCTTATACAGATAAGTTCTTGGATGTGCATATGATGGTTATTGATCCGGAGAAACTTGTGGAACCATTTGCTCGTGCTGGTGCAGATGGAATTACCTTTCATGTCGAGGCAGCAGATGATTCGCCTGCAGTTATTGATTTAATTAGATCAACTGGCAAACAAGTTGGTATCTCGCTAAAACCAGGTACACCTCTTAGTGCAATAGAACCATACCTTGATCAAGTTGATTTGGTCCTTATCATGAGCGTGGAACCAGGCTTCGGCGGACAAGGATATCTGCCGGGATCCACTGCAAGGATCAAGGGTCTGAAAGCCAGACTGAATGAAATGTGTCTTGAGCGGGTTATTATTGAAGTAGATGGTGGTGTAAAATTGAACAATGTCAGAGAAATAGTTGCTGCTGGTGGTGATGTGCTGGTGGCTGGTTCAGCAGTATTTGGTGCGCAAGACCCCATGCAAACGATAAAAGATTTCTATGCTGTTTAACACTTGAATTAACCATGCCTGCCTATAAAGATATTAGTTCGTTTTCTGATTGGTCAAAGGAGGATAAAGATCAATTTTCTTTGGCAGTGATTAAAGGCCTGATAATGGACACAGTTAGGAATGCAAACTCAGGCCATACTGGTGGTCCAATGTCCTCTGCGGATTTCGCCTATATTTTATTCACAGAATATTTGAATTTTGATCCAAATGATTCGGAATGGTTTAAACGTGACCGCTTTGTTCTTTCAGCAGGTCATGAATCAGCATTGCTTTATGTGTTATTAACACTGATTGGTTGGCTCAATATTGATGATCTGCGAAGATTCAGACAGTTGCACAGTAAAACGCCGGGTCATCTGGAAGTTGAAATCGATGGTGTTGAAGCCACCACAGGACCACTCGGACAAGGTGTAGGTATGGGTATCGGTATGGCTGTTGCGGAATCAAAATTACGTGAAATGTTTGCACACTATACTGATGACGCCGATGATATTTTTGGTCATTTTAATTATATCCTGGCCAGTGATGGTGATTTGCAGGAACCAGTTTCTACGGGTGCGGCTGCCCTGGCTGGACACTGGGGATTGTCTAGGATTATAATATTTTATGACTCTAATGAGGCACAAATTTCGGGGAATACAAAACGTTCCGATTCTGCTGATTACGGGGCCATTTTTGAAGGGTATAGTTGGCATCTTCAGCGTATCAATGGTCATGACCATAAACAGATCAGGTCAGCTATTGAAAAAGCACAGGTAGTGAACCGACCAAGTATTATAATTGGCAACACAACTATGGCCTATGGTGCTGCTAGTATGGAAGGTGATCATGAAACTCATGGGACGCCCCTGCCGCAGGAAGAAATTGATGCGACAAAAGAAAAATTGGGTTTACCGAATGAAAAATTTTATTTACCTGCAGAAGTTATCGACTATTTTCAATACCGTTTTGATACGTTAAGAAATGAAGTTGAGGTTTGGGAAAAAAATGTCAAAACCGCAAGGCTCAATAAGGATTTTGATAAACTATGGCGCCTATGTATAGCAGAAGAATTACCTGATCTGGCATTGCCTGAATTTGAAAAAGGTACAGTATTGGCGACACGTAAGGCTTTTGGTGCTACATTAGACATTTTTGCACCACAGTTGCCTAATTTGGTAGGAGGTTCAGCGGATTTAGAACCATCGAACTATACAGGAAATTTCGCAGCAAATTATGGAGACTTCCTTAAGGACAATCGCAGTGGAAGGAATTTTGCTTTTGGAGTTCGCGAGTTTCCCATGGCAGCCATAATGAATGGTATTGCGCTGCATGGTGGTTTAATACCATTTGGCGGTACTTTCCTTGTGTTTTCTGATTATGGACGCCCTGCGCTACGTTTGGCGGCAATTCAGCATTTACAAGTAATTCACGAATTTACCCATGATTCTTTCTACCTCGGTGAAGATGGTCCTACGCACCAGCCTATCGAGCATGCGATGGCCCTGCGGGCCATACCTAATTTTCACGTACTTCGACCTGCTGATGCGCGGGAAACTGCCGCCTGCTTTCAACTAGCCTTGCAAACAAAAATAACACCAAGTGCTTTGCTCCTTACAAGGCAAGATGTACCTGTGAGTGAAATGCATATTGACGCAATAGTAGCCGGAGTGCAAAAAGGGGGCTACATTGTCACAGATAGTGCCGAGCATCCAGAATTGATCTTTCTTGCTACTGGTTCTGAGGTGAGTCTTGCGATGGAAGTGGCAGATTTAATGAATGATAAACGTATCCGGGTAGTAAGTATGCCCTGCCTAGAAATATTTGACCAGCAATCGCCTAAATATAAAACCCAAGTAATACCTGAACGAGGCTGTATGAAGATTTCAATTGAGGCTGGCATTACTCACGGTTGGGAAAAATACATTGGTTCAAATGGTTTAGCCATTGGTATTGATCATTTTGGCGCATCGGCTCCGTACAAAGATTTGGCCAAGGAATTTGGCTTTACCGCTGCTCAGGTTGAGAAAAAAATCAGAGATCATTTAGCAGCATTGTTATGAGAATACATCTGGCCACAGACCACACTGGACTTGAACTGAAAAATTCAATCAAGACTTATCTCATTGATAAAGGATATGATGTTATAGATCACGGAGCTCATGATCACGATCCGTTGGATGACTACCCCGATTTTATTTTTCCCTGTGCCAAAGCTGTAGCCGCAGAAAATGATAGCCGCGGCATAATACTTGGGGGTTCTGGTCAGGGAGAGGCAATGGCAGCAAATAGAATTAAAGGTGTTCGCGCTGCAGTATTTTATAATGGACCTGAAAAAATTGTGAAACTATCACGGGAACACAACAATGCTAATGTCCTATCTCTTGGAGCGCGCTTTATGACAGCTAAAGAAATTTATAATGTTATCGATTTGTGGCTTCATGAGCCATTTGCAGGTGGCCGCCACCAGCGGCGAATTGAAATGTTAGATCTTTAGTAAAAAAAAGCAGAAAGGATTTTAATTATCTGGGTAATCCTGTTGAATTGATCAGATTACCTTTCATTGCTGTACGCCTCAACACAGATATCCAAACTTGCTATAATACTGCATTTTTAAACGATCTATCTTGTTATCTTTTAAATTGTAAACATCACAGCTGTCAAATGGTCTGGCATAGATATGTAAGCTAATTGCAGATTCACTGGAAAGATTTTCTACAGAGTGAATATCTGCTGGTCCATCCAAATAGTTAGGACCGCCCAATACTTTTTCTACTCTTTCAAGCAAGAGCGGATTTAAAGACTTTTGTTCATAATTACAAATTTGAAGCGTACCACTTTGAACTCTAGCCCAGCATTTTTCACCTTCGTGACCATGAATAGGTGCCGTTTGCCCTGCAGGCCAGCAAACAACTAATATTTCGAAGTCCCGTTCCTTATGCACAAGGTTTCGCGTATAGAACCCGTTATTAAAATGACAATAATTTTCCAACTTTTCTCGGGGGATGTCTAAGTTAAATAGGTAAGAAGAAACTTCCTCTACTGGGAAATTCTGTTCTGCAAACATTTTTATATTTTTTATCAGTGATTCCATTATTTTTTTATTTTTAGGTTACTCTTAACATTAAATCTTTTCATTTATTCATATTTAAAAAGTATTCAGCTTGATCGTTAAAATCTACTGAAATATAATTTTTGATAATAGAAAAGTAAAAAGTTTACAGTTTGATTTATTACTTTTCCATAGACCTTTGAATAAAATTACATGAATTACGGGTTTGTTATAGATAATCGATTGTGCATCGGCTGCCATGCTTGTACTGTGGCCTGTAAAAGCGAACACGATATCCCAATCGGTGTGAATCGTACCCATGTGAAATACATTGAAAAAGGTGAATTTCCCAATAACACTCGGGAATTTTCTGTTCATCGTTGTAATCATTGTGCCGATGCGCCCTGTGTGGAAATTTGCCTCACCACTGCTCTTTACACTCGCGCAGATGGCATCGTGGATTTTGATAATGACCGTTGCATTGGGTGTAAATCCTGTATGCAGGCTTGTCCCTATGATGCCCTTTATATTGACCCCGATACACATACGGCAGCAAAGTGTAATTACTGTGCCCATCGTCTTGACGGTGGATATGAACCGGCCTGCGTAATTGTCTGCCCTACTGAAGCCATTGTATCCGGCGATCTTGATGATCAGGAGTCCAAGATTTCCCAATTGGTGGCAAATGAAGAGACCATTACTCGAAAACCGGAAAAGTTAACTACCCCCAATTTGTATTATGTAAAAGGTTCTGCAGAAATGCTGGATCCAAACGCTACAAACCAGGAAGAAAAATATTTATGGTCAGAACAATCATCGGGTGTGGGGCATTTCGCAAAATATGCTGAGCAACGTGTCGCTGATTCAGACTCAGAAAACCTACTTATTCAGTTAGCAATGGAAACTTCAGCCCGGACTGGGAAACCCATTGATCAGCGAGCCATTGATAATGTAGCGCAAGAAATTAAACAGGATATAGACACGCAGGAAGCCCGCCGTGTGTATGACGCTCCAAGCAAAGGTGTGCTCTGGGGTTGGGAAGTTACAGCCTATGTCTGGACCAAAGCTATTGCTACTGGGACCTTTCTCATGATGGCTGTATGGATCTGGCTGAACGGCGGGATTAATGCAGCATCGGAAATGAATGGTCTGCTCACATCGCTGGTATTTATGGGTATCACTGGCGCATTGTTAGTCAAAGATTTAGACAGACCGGACCGATTCCTTTATGTAATATTACGTCCCCAATGGAAATCGTGGCTGGTTCGCGGCGCCTATATCATTATGGGGTTTAGCGGTTTGATTACAATTAAACTATTCGATTCTTATTTTGGGTGGGGATTCTCCTGGCTGATGATTCCTGGGTCTATGCTGGCTATATTGGGTGCGGTCTACACAGCATTCCTTTTTGGCCAGGCAAGGGGTCGAGACTTATGGCAATCAACTGTACTTTCTGCGGTGCACATGCTGGTTCATGCGGTTATGGCTGGCTCTGTTGCCATGATGGTGATTGCGCCAGAAACATCTGCATGGATGGCGAATGTTCTTCTTTGGGGAATTATTCTGAATTTGTGCATTATAGCAAAAGAAATTTTGATGCCCCATGATACACCCGACACCAGGAAAGCAATTCATCTCATGACAAAAGGATACTATTCCAAGTATTTCTGGGCTGGGATTGTTTTTGGAAGCATTACTCCAATCGTAATGATAAATACATATGCTGATCCGTTGACTCTTATCGCTGGGGGAATGGCACTGGTGGGTATATTTTTAACAGAATTTGTACGAATACGCGTGCCGCAAATGATACCATTGAGTTAGAAAAATGAAACGTAGTTGGATTGAAACATTTTCAGAATCATTAAGGCTTATACCCAAAATATCAGATCGACCGGATTGGTCCGAAGAATTTATCATGGAAGGACCAAGGAAATTGTACAAATACCCAGACCCAAGCGAATGGAACGATTTTATGGAATTGGATTCACTGGCCTGGCCGGAAAAAAAGGAACGCCATTATTCAATCATCCCAACTACTTGCTTCAATTGTGAATCGGCCTGCGGTTTGCTGGCCTATATTGATAAAGATTCCAATGAAGTCCGGAAGTTCGAAGGAAATCCTCACCATCCGGGCAGCCGCGGACGAAATTGTGCCAAGGGTCCGGCAACGATCAACCAGATCAATGATACGGAACGGATTCTTTATCCGTTAAAACGAAAAGGAGAACGAGGATCGGGCCAATGGGATCGAATTACTTGGGACCAGGTATTGGATGAGATTTCCGAAAAAATTGCTGCATCCATTCGCAAACGTAAAGATGGCGTGGTGTACCATGTGGGTCGACCCGGTCATGAAGGCTATGCAGAACGTGTGCTGAAAGCATGGGGGGTGGATGGTCACAATTCTCATACCAATATTTGCTCTGCTGGTGCCCGGACTGGGTATGCACTTTGGCAAAAGTATGATCGTCCCAGTCCGGACCACACCAACGCGGAAGTGATTTTGCTGGCGTCTTCTCATTTGGAAACAGGACATTACTTTAATCCCCATGCTCAACGGATTATGGAAGGGATGATGAAAGGTGCCAAGCTGATCGTTGTGGATCCGCGCCTATCTAATACTGCATCCATGGCAGATGAATGGATGCCCACCTATCCCGGAAGTGAAACAGCCGTATTCCTGGCCATAGCTAAGATTATTTTAGATGATGGGTTATACGACCGATATTATATTGAAAATTGGGTGAACTGGGACGAGTATCTCAAGAATCTTCATCCGGAAGATCCAGTGGAGTTTGACCAATTCATCAAACGTTTGAGTGAAGAGTGGGCGGAGTACACACCGGAATTTGCGGCGCAAGAAGCCCAAATCGATCCTGAACAAATTGTTCGTGTTGCACAATTAGTTGGAAAGGCTGGAAGTAAACTGTCCAGCCATGTCTGGCGCGGGGCTTCCATTGGAAATCTCGGTGGATGGCAAGTGGCCCGGACACTGCATTTACTCAATGTTCTAACAGGTTCTGTGGGCACTGTAGGGGGAACTTCACCAAGTGCCTGGAATAAATTTCATCCCACCTTTTTTGATTCACCCCCGGGCCCGGATGCATGGAATGAATTAAACTGGCCAAAGGAATACACCTTGTCGCATTATGAAATGAGCGAAATCCTGCCCCACCTGCTGAAGGACAACCGCGGATCCTTGGATGTATATTTCACACGTGTGTTCAACCCGGTCTGGACGTACCCGGATGGCTTCACCTGGATCGAAATGCTGTCGGATGAAGAAAAAGTCGGCTGTCATGTCGCACTAACGCCAACCTGGAATGAAACGGCCTTTTTCGCTGATTATGTATTGCCTATGGGGCACGCGTCCGAGCGTCATGACATCAATTCGTATGAGACCCAGGCGGGAGTATGGATTGCCTTTCGCCAGCCGGTCCTGCGGGAGAAAGCCCGTCGCGATGGGCAGGAAGTGGAGTTCACCTATGAAGTAAACCCTGGTGAGGTTTGGGAAGAGGATGAATTTTGGATCGAACTTTCCTGGCGAATTGATAAAGATGGAGATCTGGGAATTCGTAAACATTTTATAAGTCCCTATCGCCATGGCGAAAAAATCAACATTGATGAATATTACCAGTACATATTTGAAAATACAAATGGCCTTCCCGCAGCGGCAGGAAAGGAAGGGCTGACACCGCTGGAATACATGCGGAAGTATGGCGCTTTTCTCGTGGATGATGAAGTGTACCGGAACAATGAAAAAGAGTTAAATAATTCCAATGGAATTGTGAAACCAAATGGACAGATCGAGAAAGATGGCAAAGTGGTTGGTGTGAAGGTGGGCGGAAAACATTATAGCGGATTCCCAACCCCATCCAAACGACAAGAGATATATTCACAAACCATGGTGGATTTTGGTTATCCGGAACATGCCACACCTGGATATAGAATAAAAAGCCATGTTCATTTGGACGAAATGGATCACAGTAAAAATGAATTTGTGCTGTTGCCCAATTTTCGATTACCTACCCATATCCATTCTCGTTCTGCCAATGCGAAATGGCTCACGGAAATTGCTCATCGGAATCCCATCTGGATTCATACCAAAGATGCGGAACGACTTGGTGTAAATAATGAAGATTTACTTAAAATCACAACCGCGATCGGTTGGTTCGTAGACAAAGTTTGGGTGACGGAGGCCATTAAGCCGGGGGTTGTGGCCTGCTCGCACCATATCGGTCGATGGCGCCGTCAAAATGACGAAGGCAACCGCTTTATGACAAATACAGTCAACATCAAAAATCTGGGTGATGGTAAGTGGAAGATGGAAACAGTTAGCGGTGTGGAACCATGGAAAACAGACGACCCTGATACGAACCGCGTTTGGTGGCGGGACGGTGGTGTCCATCAAAATATTACCCATCCGACCAACCCGGATCCCATTTCAGGAGCCCATTGCTGGCTGCAGAAAGTGAGCATTTCCAAGCCGGAACCGGAAGAGAAATACGGAGACATTTTTGTGGACACCAATAAGTCTTTCGAGCATTTCAAAAAATGGAATGAATGGGCCAAAGCACGGGAAACACACCCCAACGGCTTGCGTCGACCACTTTGGATGTCTAGACCCTTACACCCGCAAATAGAAAATTATTATCTGTAAGGAATGCCTCTTCTTTCCAATAAGGTAATTACTGAAGTACTTTATTGGGTCACTCGAAAAAAGTGGCTTGTTATTTCCTTTCTCCTGAGCATTATTTTATTTTATCTACCATCCCCTGAAGGATTGCTGCCAGAAGGGCACCGGACGCTAATCATTGTTTTAACAGTGTTAATCCTGATTATTAGTGAATCAATTCCACTTCCTGCCGTAGCCATCCTGATCTTGATTATGGAGGTGATTCTTGGAGTGGATACCGCAGATGGAGTGGCTTCGTCCTTTATGAATGATGCCGTATTTTTCATCATGGGTTCACTGATGCTCGCAGTGTCTATTGTGCACCAGGGATTAGATAAAAGATTGGCTCTCGGTATAATCAATATAACTGGCAATAAAACGTGGAGAATTGTATTTGGATTTGTAGCTGTATCGGCAATTCTTTCCTCCTTTATCGGAGAACATACAGTAGCGGCAATGATGCTCCCTGTAGCTCTTTCCCTTATTCGCAATGCAGGACTGGAAACGAACAAGGCGACACCTTTATCCACGCTACTACTTTTTTCAATTGCGTATGGCTGTGCCATAGGATCCATTGGTACACCTTCTGGTGGAGGGAGAAATGTAATTATGATCGGTTACTTAAGGGAATTTGGTTTGGCGAATATATCCTACGTAGAATGGATGATATTCGCTTATCCTTTGCTCTTATTAGAAATTCCCCTTGCGGTATTAGTTCTTTGGTTCACTTTTACTCCCACGCAAAAGATCATGGATTCTGCTGTTCGTAAACTAAAAGTCCATGTGGCCAAGACCGGTAAATTAACGGGAAACCAGATCATGGCTATTCTCGTATTTTTTCTGGTTTTTTTAGGCTGGGTTTTCTTGAGCCCTATAATCGGTCTTGGAATTGTTGCGTTGACTGGTGTGTTCTTTTATCTTGCCTTTGGACTCATTGAATGGAAAGAGATCAACCGTAACACCAATTGGGGTGTCATTTTATTGTTTGGTGCGGCGATTTCACTGGGAATCCAAATGAAGGAAACAGGTGCTGCTCTATGGGTTGCCGAAAAAACACTGATTACTTTAGAGTTAATTTTCCAAGATGTGACTATAGTTCGTTGGTTTGTTTCCGTTGTCCTTACTGGTATTCTAACAAATCTGCTGAGCAACGCTGCTACAATTGCAGTTCTGGGCCCAATTGTACTGGACATGGGTGGTGATCCTTTAATTATCGGTATTTCAACCTCGATTGCTTCCGCTTTTGCCTATTTAACAATTGTGGCTTCACCTACCTGTATGATTATACATTCTACCGGTCTAGTCACTTCCAGCGACTTTTTGAAAGCAGGCTGGAAACTGTTCCTCATATCTATTGTACTGCTGTTCCTGGTTTCATATTTTTATTGGCCGTTGCTAAGATGAAAATTCTAATTGCAGTTAGTAGTAAAGAATATTCTGGCCCAACTCTGAGCGTTGGGATGAATGTTTCTCGTGCCTTCAAGGCGACTACTACAATTGTCGATGTAGGTGAAAAAATCAATGAATTCAGCACTAAAGACGTGGGTATGGCCCACGAGCGGATAGAGTCTTGGGATTTTGATCGACCAGGCGTGGATGTATTAGAATGGGCTTTTGATTATCTTGCCGATAAAGAGTTTATCGAAAGTACTGATATTGAAGCTGGTTTTCCAAAAAACACTTTGGTTGATACCGGTGGAAACCGCTGCGAGGTTTATTTAAAAGGGACTGTCTGTGATAATGTCAGTCTAATACTTAGAAACGGTGATATTATTGCGGAGCTCAAAGATGAAGTTCAAAAACATCATTATGATGTTACCATAATTGGCGGTAGTCAAAAGCGGCGGATGGCCCATGATCTGATCCAATATATTGATAGCTCTATTTTTGTGGTGAATAAATATGATTTAAACCAAAAATACAAAATTTTGATTGCAGTTGATGATTCTCCTAATACGCGCAAAGCAGTGAAATATGGTACTCGTGTATCTCAAGCTTTCAACGTTCCGGTAGAAATGATTACAGTCAGTAAAAAAGATGAATTCGGTGATGGCTATACTAATGCAGCCAATTGGGCCAAGAAATTTTTACGTCGATCAAATATTTCGTTTGGACATCAATATTTAGTAGGAGATCCTGTACAGGTGATTTATGAAGTAGCTGGTGATAATCATATCATTGTAATGGGATCATCGACACAAAATCCATTATTGAAGTTCTTCAAGGGAAGCAAACCGTTGAATGTTATGGAAACTTGTAAGTGTCCTATATTAATCGTTAAATGATGAAAATGAGGTAGAATAGATCATGTTTCAAGAAGTTACAATTACCATTTTACTTATTCTTTCTGTGATTGTTTTACGACACCACTCTTTGTACTGCTATTGCTGTATTTTAAGGATAAGAATCAGAGACAACATTCTGTTTTGCGCAATTTCCCCTTACTTGGTCGTGTGCGATATGTATTTGAAATGATTGGTCCGGAACTCAGACAGTATATGTTTGATGGAGATAATCAGGGTAAAAGGACTATCTGAATTATTTCCTTACCCGTCTGCCTAAAATATAATTAAACGCTGCAACTCATATCAGACCCGCAGCACATGGGAGATTTTATTTTTCCATGGCCATCCGGACATTTTGCTACAGCAACTTTTGTTCCATCATCTTTACTAATGTGATCATGTACTAATTCTTTTCCACATTTTGCACAGTTCATACCGGTAACACCCATACCACAGTGTTCGCAAACATATTCTGCCATTTTTTATTCCTTTCTTTTAATTAATGTAATTTTGATAATGAATTTACATTCATATTGTATGATTCATTTAAACTTATTATTAATAATAGGAATTATTACTATTTATAGATAGTTTTAATTATGCGTTATAGTCATCAAAGAGAAACGATTCGCGAAATTGTAAGTAGTACCAAGGCACATCCAACTGCAGATTGGATTTTTCAGAAGGCAAAGAAGAAAATTTCTAACATTAGCTTGGGTACTGTATATAGAAATTTAAAACAGCTAAATGAGGATGGGGCTATTCGGATAATCTATGATAATAATATTGCCCGTTATGATTGGAATATTGATCCTCATGATCATTTAAAATGTAATAAATGTGGTAATATTACTGATATAAATATGCGAAGTGAAGAGCTACAAAAAAAAGTTTGGAATCAATACAAATTTGAAGCTGATAATATTGAAATAACTATCACTGGAATTTGTAATAAACACTAATAATCAATAAGGATTTATTATGGAAGAAAATGGAAAATGCCCTGTTTCTCACGGGTCTAATAGTCAACATACACTCGGGTCAACATCAAACCAGCAATGGTGGCCAGACCAGTTAAATTTAAATATTCTTCATCAACACGATAGAAAGTCCAATCCCATGGCTGAAGACTTTGATTATCGTGAAGAGTTTAAAAAACTCGATTATGATGCTTTAAAGAAAGACCTAAACGATCTTATGACAGACTCACAGGATTGGTGGCCTGCTGACTACGGCCATTATGGTCCTTTCTTTATTCGTATGACCTGGCACGCCGCAGGCACGTATAGAACTGCTGATGGTCGTGGCGGTGGCGGTACTGGCAATCAG
>Ga0208571_1000061_pt1 | contig 40680 bp, 38 predicted proteins | sample DeeseametaMP0103_FD_184223 | JGI IMG/M metagenome (GOLD analysis project Ga0208571, IMG submission 184223) | Marine microbial communities from the Deep Atlantic Ocean - MP0103 (SPAdes) | ecosystem: Environmental > Aquatic > Marine > Oceanic | place: Atlantic Ocean | collected 2010-12-22
TAACCCACCCTCGAACGCTGCTTAAAATAATGCCCGAACTGATGGGAAAATATTTCTTTAACCCCTGGACTTCCAGCAGAGGGTCAGGCATTTTGCGTTTCCATCAAAGGCAACCAGCATTGGGCGACCCTGCCATTTTTCAGAACGACCTCCTCCGGTGTTTCAAGGGCGCATTTTTCAACCGCATAGGGGCATCTGGGCTGGAAGGAACAGCCGATGCGTTCCTCGGCCAAGTCTGGCGGCTGCCCAGGAATGACATACAGAGACTCTTTATCGCCGATCTTTGGGATGGAGTTCAGAAGCGCTTCAGTGTAGGGGTGTTTGGGATTCGTGTAAATCTCTCTTACCGATCCCTGCTCAACGATCTTCCCGGCATACATGACCGCAACTTTGTCGCACATTTTAGCTACGATACCCAAATTGTGTGTCACAAAGATCAACGCAACACCGGCTTCCCGCTGAATCTCCTTCAACAGATTGAGGTACTGCAGTTGAATGGTCACGTCAAGGTTCGTGGTGGGCTCATCCGCGACAATCAGTTTGGGCCCACCGGCCATAGCCATGGCGCCCACGATCCTTTGGCGCATGCCCCCACTCATCTGGTGGGGATATTCCCGCATGCGCACCTCCGGCGATGGTATCCGCACTGAGGCGAGCAACTGCCGCACCCGTTCCTTGAGACGAGACCGGCGAAGCTGTTGGTGATAATACGCGGGCTCGGCAACTTGATCGAAAATACTGAACAATGGGTTCAAAGAGGCCATCGGGTCCTGGAGGATCATCGCCATATCCCTGCCGCGGATCTGGCGCATCTCTTGAGGGCTCAGGCCCATCAGGTCCTGCCCATCAAACTCGATCGACCCGCCGACCACCTCACCCCCGGCCGGCAATAGGCGGAACAAAGCATGGCAAGCCGTGGTCTTGCCGCAACCCGACTCGCCGACTATGCCAAGGGTTTCTCCAGCATCAAGGGTAAAACTGATGCCGTCTACAGCTTTTACCAAGCGCCTGCCCCGGAACCCCGTGAATTGGGCCTGGAGGTTGGTTACCTTAAGGAGAGGGGAGGTATCGCTCAAGCTCTTATCCTAGAGATTTCTCAATTGTGGGTCTAATCTCACGCGCATCCAATCGCCCAAGAGGTTGGCCGCCAACACTAAGAGCATGATGGCGATACCCGGGAATACGGAGATCCACCATTTACCTCCGATCAGAGGCCCTTTCCCATCGGCCATCATGAGTCCCCACGCAGGTGTCGGCGGCGGCACCCCCACTCCGAGGAAGCTCAGAGACGCTTCGATGATGATAGCGATGCCAATGGTGAGGCTGAACAGCACCATCACAGTATTGACCACGTTGGGCAGGATATGCTTGGTCATGACGCGGAATTTGCTGGCGCCGGTCACCTCGGCCAGTTTAACGAAGTCCCGTTCCCGTAGGCTCAGGACCTCGGCCCGGACCTGCCGGGCATACCTGCTCCAAAAAACCAGGGTCAAGATAAGTACGATGTTCCAAAGGTTGGCGCCTCTGATCGAGGCTAAAAATATGGCGAAAATCAGGGTCGGCAACGCCAGCCAGGCGTCGGTGATCCGCATTATTATCTGGTCCCACCACTTGCCCATGTAACCGGCAAGCAACCCCAGGGTCACCCCTATCACGCCGGCCGCCAGAGTGCCGACCAGCCCCACGATCAACGAAACGCGGGAGCCGTATATCACCCGGCTCAAGATGTCCCGGCTTTGGAAGTCAGTGCCCAGAGGCATTCTCCAGGTGCCGCCCTCCATCCATGCCGGCGGCAACGTGCCCGCCACGGGGTATCCCGTTTCCAGATCTTTCACCGACACCTCCGGATCATGAAGAGGAAGAAGATCTGCGAAAACCGCTAAGAAAACAACCGAAGCAAGAATCAGCGTGGGCAACATCGGAGCCTCTTTGATGAAAGCCCATGCATTTAGGAGAATCCTCAATATCTCGGATTCCCGAAGTTTGGAGGCGCCCGTTACGATTTCAGTCATCGGTATTAGCTAGCCAACCTGATCCTTGGGTCTACGCAGGCGTACAGAATGTCGAGTAGCAAGTTGACGCCTACAATCATGGTGCCGGCCATCAGCAATGAACCTTGGACCACCGGGAAGTCGCGGCCCAAGAGCCCGTCCAGAATCAGGCTTCCGACGCCCGGCCACTGGAATATAACTTCGATGATCACCGCGACATTGATCATCAACACCAATTGAAGTCCAGCCAGTGTGATGATGGGAATCATCGCGTTCTTTAGGGCGTGTTTGGCGATCACTACCCATTCGGGGACACCCTTGAGCCTAGCTAACTTGACGTAGTCGCTGCCCAGCACTTCGAGCATGCTCGATCTCGTCAGGCGCAGGATGGAACCGGCGAAGTACCATCCCAATGCGAATGACGGCATGATCAGGTATTGGATGTCCCAGAAGTGGTCTCCTTTACCGATCACCGGCAGCCAATCCAGCTTTACACCGAAGATCAGGATCAACACCAGGGCGACGAAGAATCCGGGAATGGACAAGCCCAATAGCGCCACGATCTTGCCGATGTTATCCCAGACAGAGTTGATCTTGACTGCCGAAAGGATGCCCAATGGGATCCCAATCACCATTGAAATGAAGAATCCGGCCGCCGCCAACTGGAGCGAGTTGGGCAATCGTTGGAAGTAGATGTCCGTGACGGACGTGCCAAATTGGAACGACCGGCCAAAGTCACCCCTAAACACATTGAAAACGAACTTGCGGTACTGAGTGGGCCACGGCTCGTTCAATCCCCAGCGTTCCCGCTGCGCTTCGAGGTCCGCCTCTGGAGCTCCCGGATACTCGCTGAGCAACTCGGCCGGGTCCCCTGTCAACCGGACCATTGAGAAGATGATTACGGTCAATATCCAAAGAGTGAGTATGCTGTACAGAACCCGGGTAATTATGAATCTTCTCAATTTCGCTATCCGGTAAGGGACATGGGATTTTGGAAGGGGCCTTCGTTGAAGGCCCCTCGATTCCGCTGCTTGTTAGCGCCTACTGTCCTGGCTTTAGCCTGAGGTCTTCATTGGGACCTAAAAGGACGTTCATGGCCACGGAGGTATAGTCCGAGGGATTCCCGGCCACGCGAGAGCCTTGACCTAAGGCGAAGGCGTTAATGTAGATGGGCACAAACATGAATTCATCCAGAAGGATATTTTGCGCCTGCTTCATCAAGTCTTCCCTTTCGCCCAGGTCGATGCTCAAGAGATACTGGTCCCATAAAGCGTCGATCCGGTCATCGCACACCAGAGAACTGGCGCCACCGCACCTCGCCCAGATGTTGATGTAAGTGGCCGCGTTGCCCGGGGTCACGGAGATGGCCATGACGATCTGCCGTCCCGGGAACCCTTTGTGGCTTCTATTGAGATCGTCTTCAAAGCCTTCTCTAAGTTTCTCTTGGTACACCGGGCGTTCCATCACTTGCATCTTACTTTCGATGCCGATCTCCCTGATTTGTTCCATGACCCGCAAGCTCATGGACTCCACTGCCGGGAAGGGAGTGAACCAGTCGATCGTGAACCCGTCCTCGTATCCAGCCTCGGCCATGAGTTCCTTGGCTCTCGCGACGTCGACTTTATCAGGAGGCCTCTGGACGACTCCGGGCCAGGAGGGAGGGATGAAGTTCCCGGTTGGAATCGCCAACCCCAGGGTTTCGCGGTCGGCTAGGAACTGACGGTCTATGGCCAGGCTGACCGCCTCGCGCACCCTCACATCGTTGAAGGGGCTGTCCGGGTCGTTCTGGTCGGGGAACATCAGCCAGAATGGGCCCGAGTTGTTGGGGTCCACCTGCAAGTTCGGGTCGTTGATCACCGACTCCAATACATCTCCCGTTACGAAGTAGATAAAATCGACCTCTCCGCTTTTAAGCGCCGCCGCGCGGACCGCCACATCGCGGATGCCTCGGGAGATAAGAGTCTTGACATAGGGGACCTTACGCCAGTAATCGGTGTTGGCCTCGAACGTCACCGAGATGCCTGCCTCTTGTTCCACGAACTTAAAGGGGCCGGCCCCGATCGGTGCGTTGCTGAACGCTTCGTCCCGCTCTTCGTCGGTGCTACCCAAGGACAGGTAGTAGGCCTTGGGAATAATCACTCCGGCCGCGCTGGCCGGGGTGCCGTAATTCAGTAAGAAGTCCAGGAATGGCTTCTTAAAATTGAACTGGACAGTCCGGTCGTCGATCAATTCGACGCTCTCGGTGAATTCCTGGAACAGGGTCGCATTGGCGCCGTGGTAATTCTCGTAGGAAAATTGTACATCTTCCGACGTGATGAGCTCGCCGTTGTGGAATCTAACGCCTTCACGCAGCCTGACAGTGGCAGTCATGAAGTCGTCGCTCATCTCGTAAAATTCCGCCAGAGCGTAAGTGAATACATTGTTCTGCATGGGCTTGAACATATTGTCGTGGACTTTCCACGCCAACTCGTATGACATCAGTCCCGCAGTCATGATCTGAGGGTTCATCCAGCGGGGAGAAATGCCAACGTGCACTCCGATGGTCATTTCACCTTCGGGAACGCGAGAGCGGTCAGGGTCAATGTCCGCCGGTGCGATAAGTGGAGTGCTGGCGGACTCTCCCCCCGAAGGCGCCGCCGTGGTCGCCGTGGTCGCCGTGGCCACTGGAGCTGCCTTCGGGACGGCAGTTGCCGGCGCCGGAACAGCGGTTGCAACGGGTGTGGCGGTCGCCGAGGATCCGCAGGCTACCGCCAAGATTAAGGCGATGACAACGGTAATCAGAATCGCGGATTTCTTTCGCGCCATGAACGATAAGTTCATCGTGGATAAACCTCCCAACGGTTAAGCCTAGTCTGCGGATATGGGCGATTGCCCATCGTGCGGCCGATCTCTGAAAGGGGCGCCAAGACGAAACATCCGGATGTATCTGGAAAAAACCGGCGATAAGGAACCGCCAGTTCGTATTTGCAATGCGCGGGAAGCTAGGGGAAGCTAGCTGGAATGCTACTACTGCTATAAATCATATGTCAAGAGTTTTGGTGAATACATCCAATCATATGAAGAAGTCGTAATATCTCATCGGTTTACGGTTGGCTTTCGGGCGGCTGTATGACGATTTATATTTATATTTGGGGTGCAGTTTAGCCGCGTTTCGTGAGACAAGGGCCGCTTATTGGACTTTCGAATGTATCTTCAGCTTGAAGGGAGCCTTGTCACCGTTCACAGCCTTGTGATAGTCTCCTAAAAATTCGCTTCGGTAGGCGGACAACATGAACGCTTCGGTGAGCACTGTCCTCGAGAGGCGGCTGGTTGCCGTGATTCTGTTCCTGTTCGGGCTTGCCCTCATGGCAGCTTGCGGCGGCTCAGGCGAAAGCCCGGCCCCCACGGCCGCCGGCGAAACATCCCGGGGGCCGTCAGAATCACAGGGCCAAACTTCCACCGTGGAGGGAGTCAAAGTCATTGACGTGCTGACTGCGTTCGTCGAGCCCAGGTTCACGCCGGATCCGATCGTTTTGAAAGTTGGCGAGCCGGTGCAGTTCCGGGTTATCAGCGCCGACACAAGACATACCTTCACGGTGGACGAGTTGAACGTCGATCTGCAGATAGCTCAGAAATTATTGGGGGGAACCGCCATCTCCGAAGTGATCACTCCCCAGACAGCCGGTACTTTCCGGCTTTACTGCCGCATCCATATGAGCGTTTCCTACGGACTCATGAGTGGAGTGATTCAAGTGGTGGACTAGGCTCCATGAAGGATCTTTACGTCCTTCTTGAATTCCCTGGTTTGGGCAGAGACCACGATTCCTGAACCGCACCGGCCGAAAGGAGGCATACATGACCACAAGTTCATCGCACCCAGAACCCAACTACGACCCGTTCCCGCCCGGTGGAAGTCACCGAAGCATGGTTATCGAGATGGATGTCGAAGACATGGGAAGCATGCTGCGGCGGGGCTTCACCACAAGCCACGGGGACTTCACGATCTATTGTGACGAACCGGCGGCGATCGGCGGCAATGGAACCGCGCCGGCTCCGTTGCACTACTTCGCGGCCTCCATACTCTTTTGAGAGATGACGCAGATTGAGAGGTACTCTCAACTTATGAAGGTCAACATCGGCAAGGTCAGCGCCCACATCGCGGTGCATTTCGATCTAACCGGATCTGTGCTTGGGGGAACCATCCAAGCCGGGGCACCCAAGGTGGTCACCAGCTACGTCGTGGAATCCACGGACGACCGCGCAAAGGTGGCGGCGGTGCTGAAGAACGCCCGGAACGGTTGTTGGGTGAGGGCGGCGGTGGCGAACCCCACGCCCTTCGAAGATACACTTACTCTCAACGGAGAGACATTTAATTTCGACTAACGTCGACTCAGCGGGCCGCCTTGCGTACCGCCCGGCTGAAAATGCAGCGGCCAGGGAATCAGGCCAGATCGACCAGAAGACCGCCGGAACCGGTTCCGGCGGTCTTCTGACGTATACATCTCACGGCGCTGAACGGCCCGAAATCTCCCGGGCTCCGATGACGGTCACCATCCCAGTTCTTCCTGAATCAATATCAGGTTTACGCGTTCCGGCGCCGTTTCGTACTCCATTATCATCAGCTTTCCGATGGGCGACGCCGATACTCCCCGTTCCTCCAACCATTGGTCATGGCGGTCAACCGTGTACCCCCTGACCCTTTCGATCGCATCCGCCAGATCAGCGCAGATTTTCTGAGTTCCCGCCACTAGGATAACGTTTTTGGCCCCGAAAGCGTAGGCGCTGATCTGACTGCCTGAGGCACTGGCGATCACGATCTCCCCCGTTTCCGCTATGGCCTGCACGCTGCCGATGAAATATTCGGCGATCGACGAATCCCTCCGAATGTTTTGCTGGGCGGCCGGGTCGGATGCTTGTTCCAGCGCGTCGTGCAGGTTGGTGTAGCGAGGGTTGCCGCGCACATAGTTGGAATAGCCGATGTGGTCCAAGGTTTCCGACGTGCTGTTGAAAATTTGGGACCCCTCGGGAATCATCTCGATAAGCCGATGTTTGGCGGCTTCTCCGCTCGTGACTACTTCGGCATGGACGTTCCGCCGTGCCAGAGCGGAAATCGTGCGCTGGATGGAGGCACTGTCTGCTAGGTAGGTCGGTCTCTCGGCGGTCAATGCAGCTACTCCTTCATCTGTTCGCAATGCTTGAGACCCAACTGGGGGCACACAGGTTCTGCGACGGCCCCCAGCGGTTTCTCCTCTCCGGCGCTCCCCGGAGCGCTACTGGAGGGGCGCCGCCGCAATCACCCTTGCGGCCATTTCCGTATCGATGCCGCGGGGCCATTCGCGCTTGGAGGGATCACTGATATAAATGATTAGCGGTGGGCCCAATCCCTCTATCTCCATGCGTAACTCGTCGCCGTCTTGGACCGCCCCTATCTGCTGGTGGTTGACCCCAGTGGCAATCACGTCCCCGGGCTCCAGGGTGGTTACCTTTGAGAACTCGGAGATCAGCTCTGGTATCTTGTGGGCCATGTCGCTGGTGGGGAAATCGTGACGCGGCTCATTGTTGTTCCACAGCCGTACCTGCAGGTTCTGCGGGTCGTCGATCTCATCGGCGGTAACAAGGGCGGGGCCCATGGGAGCGAAGGTGTCCCAGCATTTGCCCAGGAAAAAGCTGTTGCCAACCGCGCCCTGAAGACCCCGGGCCGACATGTCTAGAAAGTTGGTGTAGCCAAATACATGGGACATCGCGTCGTCTTGGGATATTTTTGAGGCGGTCTTGCCTATCACGAGCGCCAATTCCGGCTCATGATGAAATATCGTCGCGGGTGCCGGCGGAAGTTCGCAGGTGTCGCCGCTCCCGATGATCGCCGTTGGAGACTTTAGGAAAGCGTCCAACACCGCCGGCTCGCGCTGGCCGAACTCCAAGTAATTGACCGCCGCACAAATCAGTTTCCGTGGCCTTGGCACGGGCGCGCGCAGTCTCACGCTGTCCGCCGGCTCCGCTTCTTTACCTTCGATCGCGAACTCGATCTTGGGCTTCAGTTCCGTCCAGCCTGTTATGACCTCCTCCATCAAGTCCTGGGGACGCCGCAAGTGCAACCCTTCCAACGCCGACATGGCGTCCACTACCTGCTGGTCACGAAGCACACCTAAGCGGTAGTCGTTGTAAAGAACCAATTTCATGTCCATTCCCTCCTGGCGGCACCTTTGTAGACCGTCCACAGACCAACAAAATGATCACACTAGGTGAATCGCTGGATTTGGCCGGTCAGATGGCGAGTCTTATCATGCTGCTGGCGGCATTTTCGCACGCATTTCTAAAAAAGCAACAACTGAACAACTGGTTGATGACGGCGGTGATGCCTGTGGCTGGCTGCGACCTGACTGCCGGTCCCGTTTTAGCCATTCGAGATGGCGATAAATCAATCGAGAGCTTGGTATCGAGCAGGTACAGTTTCCAAAGTATCTCCGGCATTAATTCCGCGTTCAAGGAATTGCTTGATATAGATTTCCAAACAGTGATACGACACCGGAAAAAAGTCGGCAAACACCTTCCGGTTCTTGAGCGCCAGTTAAATCTCTTGATTGACTTCCGGCACGGTATTGTCCACAGATTCAACTTAGATTTAGAACTTCGAAAAGAGCACATCGAGGAAATCTTTGATCTCACGACTGCAGTGATTGACCAGTTCGTCGACCACTTGGAGAAGCTTCGAGGTGTTCCCATTCGTGTTCCCAGCTAAAACGGATCTTTATAGGGATTCGCGGGAGTCAGGAAAACTCTCACTAATCGGGACCTGTTCAAACAAATAGGTTAAATCGTCATAGGAAATCTGGCAGGTCAGAGGAAAGCCACGGGGAAATCATTTAGTCCTTGGAGGAGCGGACGGTAACGACAGGTACTACCACATAGAATGCGATCTCACACAAATCCCACATTGGTTTGACCGAGATCGCGATCCGATTATCCGCGAGTAGGAATTGGCATGTGAGGTGGGAGGCGGCAACAATATGGATGACGACGAATCAAATATTGAAAGTTTTAAGACCGAGATATTTTTGGACAAGTTGGGCCGCACTGTTCGATACGCCAAACTTCGCTGTCTCTCGCCAACCGAAATTTTCGACCGCATAGCGGGTCTAGACCTAGATCCTGAAGTGACCGACTATGTTTACAGGATCTCAGAACTAAGGTTGACCGGTTCAAATTTGGAACACCTCCTCGGTGCGATGAAAAATCTTGCGAATAGAAGCGAAAGTTCTTCATCCAAGGTGAGAGCCAAAATCGACCGAATTTTATTAAGGCTGGTCCGTCTGCTACCAACGGACATCGGCAACAACTTCGCTGAGCCATTCGTTGATCACCGGCTAAAGTCCCGAAGAAGATGGGCGTATTCTTCTCTACGCCAGAAGCCGATTTCTAAAATTATCGCCGTCAAGCTTGCGAACGTCTTCAAGCAGCACGGGGATCAGGACGCCCTAAAGCTAATCGCGAGAAACCCTAAACGAGTTACCGACGTCGGTGGGGAATTCTTACTGGCGAATATTAACGAGGAATATTGGCGGGCTCGAGTAGTCGAGGCCTTGCTTGACTATGACCGGCCAACCGCGCTGTTAATAGCGAAGCGTTATCCGTTTGAATTTGCTCATGCGGTTGGGCGCAGCGGTGACGATTCTCTTGTCAGCTACCTCACCGACCTGTTTCCAGCGAATCAAGACGACATGGAATTTATTTCGATCTACGCATTCGCCCTGGGCAAACTTGGTGCAATTGCAGAACTCGAGTCACTCGAATGTTTTATCGCGGTGCGTTATCCCAATTCACAGCGTCGCCAATCCACGGCGTAACCTCATAAAACCTCGTCCGATCTGTTCTAATCCGACGCCTGGCAACATAGAACCACGGATAGGCGAAAATGCTTCGGAAGCAGGTCATTTGAAAATCGGGGCCATTCGGGGGCCATTCCAATAAATAGAAAAGCCCGGATTGTTCAAATCCGGGCTTTTTCGTGCCTAAAATTTGGTGACCCGCCTCGGGGTCGAACCGAGAACCTACTGATTAAGAGTCAGTTGGTGAATCTCGTATTCTTCAGTTGGCTCAGCTTTATATTGCCTGCAAAACGCTACCAATACAACGGAAACCGGAAATAATTTGGTCGGGGTGAGAGGATTTGAACCTCCGACCTCTGCGTCCCGAACGCAGCGCGCTGCCCCTGCGCTACACCCCGACTCTCCCTGCTGCGTTCCCGCTTCCCAGCCGGAATCGGGCCTTGGGCAGGGCTGAGGGTATTATACCGCACGATTGGCCCTCTGGGACGGTTTTGCTTCTAGGATGTCGACTGCCCCTGGGATTTGGACAAAGCCACGCTGCGCAGGTGTCACCCTGGGCGAAGAGATGGGTCTGCCAAGGTGGGCCTTGGCAGAATGACAATACAGTGGCGGTAGGCTTGTTTGGTTGGCTAACTGAAATGCCCGCCGCGCAATCGAGCGTGGCGGGCATTTTCGAGCTAGGCAACAGCGGTGGTTACTGCGCCAGCATCTCCAGGGTCTTTTCTTCTAGGACGCTGCCGTTCAGGGCGCCCGTCCACTTGTTGAAGATCATGCCGTCCGCGTCGATGAAGATCGTGGTGGGCATTCCCAAAACTTGATAGTCCCTGACCACACTTTCGTCCTCGGTGAACCCTGCCGGGTAGGTTATCTCCAGTTCAGCCAAAAGTTCTTTGGCCTCCTCTTGGTTCCCCAAGCCGGTGAACTGGCCCAGGTCTATCCCCAGTAAGATGGCCCGGTCTTCAAACTTGTCATAAAACTCTTGGAGGTCCGGCATCTCCGCCCGGCAGGGAGGGCACAACCCGGCCCAGAAGTTGAGCACAATGGGTTTGTCTCCGAACAGACTGTGCAGACTCACTTCGTCGCCTCCGACCACATCTTGACCCTGGAACATGGTGACCGAGAAATCGGGGGCCAATTCGCCTGAGCTGGACGATTCGTCCCCAACGATTGACTGACTGTTATCGGTGGTGCTGTTGCCACAGGCGATCGCCGCCACCGTCAACACCAACGCCAACGGAACAAGCCAGCGAAGCTTGCTGCGTTTCCGATTGTTTTTGTGGCTGATGGTCTGATCAGCCATTGAATTTCCCCTCAAATCGCCCTCCATTGTCATGCCTAAGACGCGCGGTGTACCGCACACGTTACTGATTTTTAGATGTTCTCCCATCGAAGTGGGTTTAACGGTTAATACGCTGGATGGGCCGTGACGGTTTGCTGGACAAACGGCAGAACGGACCGGCGAGGGTCAATCGGCGGAGGCTTGGCCGGCGAGCGCCGTAAGATTTTCTTGGAAGACCAGGAAACGCTCCAAGACCCTCGTGAGGCGGGTGAGCCATTCGTCGCCCAGCCTGCGCAGCGGCATCTGCATCTGCGTGTTGCCGACCTGCACCGATGGACCCAAGGCCCTCTGGAGGGGCACCCGTGCTCCGCCCACCGGCACCCGCAAGGACAGGACGATGGCGTCGTTGCCCTGGACGATGGATTCCACGCCTACATCGGCGGCCAGCATTCTAAGGGAGGCCAGATTCAACAGGTTCTCCACTTCTTCGGGAAGGGGGCCGAACCGGTCTCTCAGTTCTTCGCGGATCTTTGGGATGTAGTCGGCGTCGCTCATTTTGGCCAGCCGCTGGTAGACCGCCAGCCGGGTGGGCAGGTGGTCCACGTAGTCCTCGGGGATGCGGGCGTTCATCGGCAGCTCGATGCGTGGCAGTTCCGGCGGTATCTCAACGCTGTCGCTGGTCCCGCCCTCTTCCTCCAACTCGCGCACCGCTTCATTCAAAAGCTGAGTGTAGAGGTCCAGACCAACCTCTTGGATGTGTCCGCTCTGGGACGCGCCCAAGATGTTGCCGGCGCCGCGTATCTCCAGGTCACGCATGGCGATTCGGAAGCCGGCGCCCAATTCAGATGCCTCCAAGATGGCCTGAAGCCGGTGGTCAGCCGCCTCGGTGATGCGGCGTCCCTTGGGCACCAGCAGGTAGGCGTAGGCCCGGTGCTCGCTGCGGCCTACCCGGCCCCTTAGCTGGTAGAGCTGTGCCAGCCCGAACCGGTCAGCCCGTTCCAGGATCAAAGTGTTGACGTTGGGCATGTCCAGCCCTGATTCGATGATCGTGGTGCAGACCAGAATATCGGCGTCGCCGTTTGCGAATCTCACCATCACCTCTTCCAGTTCCGATTCAGCCATCTGTCCGTGGCCGACCAAGATCCTGGCCTGGGGCACCAGCTTGTTGATGTCGGCGGCGGCCTGATGGATCGTCCGGACCCGGTTGTGCAGGTAGAAAACCTGGCCGCCCCGTTCCATCTCCCGCAGGATGGCCTCTTTGATCACGTCCTCCGAATACTCGGATACGAAAGTCTTAACCGGCAGCCGGGCTTCGGGCGCCGAGTCCATGGTGCTCAGGTCTCTGATCCCGGCCAGGGCCATGTTCAGCGTTCGGGGGATGGGGGTCGCGCTCAACGTGAGCACGTCCACCTGTTGGCGCAGTTGCTTGAGGCGCTCTTTGTGACTGACCCCGAAACGTTGTTCCTCGTCCACCACGGCCAGTCCCAGGTTCTTGAACTTCACGTCTTTCTGTAGCAGCCGGTGGGTGCCGATGACGATGTCCACGCTGCCGTCCTTCAGACCCTCGATGACCTCTTGCTGTTCCTTGGGCGTCCGGAACCGGCTCAAGACTTCGATCTTGACAGGGAAGGGACTGAGCCGTTCGCTGAAGGTGGCGTAGTGCTGCTGGGCCAGGACGGTCGTCGGGACCAGCATGGCCACCTGCAGTCCATCGTTCACCGACTTGAATGCGGCCCTGAGGGCGATCTCGGTCTTGCCGTAGCCAACGTCGCCGCAGATCAGACGGTCCATGGGACGGGTCGTTTCCATGTCGGCTTTGACCTCGACGATGGCCCTGGCCTGGTCCGGAGTCTCCACGAATGGGAAGGAGTCTTCCAGCTCCTGTTGCCAGACCGTGTCGCCGCCGTGTTCGTGGCCCACGGCCAGGGCGCGGGCGGCGTTGATCCGCAACAATTCCTGGGCCATCTCCCTGGTTGCGCCCTTCACCTTGCTCTTTACCCTGGCCCATTCGGCTGTGCTAAGCCTGGTTAGGGACGGCGGCTGGTCCTGGGCGCCCACATAGGCCGACACCCGGTCCAGATGGTCGGTGGGCACGTAGAGCTTGTCGTTCTCGGCGTACTCCAGGATCAGGTATTCCTTCTCGTCCTCGTCGTCGCCGATGCGGGTGGTGCCGGCGAACCGGGCCACGCCGTGGTCGATGTGCACCACGTGGGCCCCAGGCACCAGGTCGGCTAGGACCACTTCCGGCCCGTGCTCGGCCTTGCGGCGGCGGTGGTAACGCTGCTCTTTCACCGTGCCGAACAACTCGGAGTCCGTTAGCAGGACCAGGGTGGTGACTTCGCCCTTCTCTCCACCTGCGGGCAGTTCTACGGTAAATCCGTCCCTGAGGTAGCCCGGAAGCAGGACGACCTGGCCAGCGGTTGGCGCGCTTTCCAACGAGTCCGCCTGGATCACGCCCACGCCTTCTTGTTCCAGTATCTCGGCGACACGGCGCTGGTGCTGGGTGACGGCCACCACGGCGTAGTTGGCTTCCTGGTGACGGCGCACGTCCGCGGCCAGTTGCTCAAGTTTGCCGTAGTAGGGAGTTGATGGCCGGAAAATCTTGTCTTCGTCGTCGCCTACCCAGGTCTGCAGTTGCATCTGCGGCACGCCGCTCAGCCGGTTGGAGAATTCCTCCCAGTCCATGTGGGGCGAAGGGAAATTGACCGGCAATTCTCCCCGGTCCTCCCTGGCCTCGCGCATGCGCTCGAAACGCTCTTCCAGTTCCAGCGCCTCGGCCTCCACCCGGCCGGAGCGTTCCAAAACCACCAAGCCGTTGGCCCCGATGTACTCCATGAGGTGGGCCTGATTGACCAAGCCGTTGTAGAAAGAAAGGGTCTCCGGGTTGGGCGCGGAAGTGAGGAGCGACAGTTCTTCGGCCATGCGGTCGCGGACTTCATTGCCGCATTTGGCATAGTCCAGCGCCTCGATCTTGGATTCCAACGTTTGCTGGCGGGCCAGGCCTGGCAGTTGCTCCCGCGCCGGCGCCAGGCGGACCTCATCGGCAGTCCGGATGGAGCGTTGGGACGCCGGGTCGAAATAGCGAATGGTGTCGATCTCGTCGTCCCACAGTTCTATGCGCAAAGGCCATTCGGACCCGGTGGGGAAAACGTCCAGGATACCGCCGCGGTGACTGAAGCTGCCCGGGGCCTCCACCACAGGCTCGTTGTGGTAGCCCAGGTCCAGCCATTGGCCGAGGATGGTCTCGATCCGTATCCGGTCGCCCTTCTTCCAGAGGCTTAATTCTCCGGTGGCGGGGAAAACGCCGGCCATCAACTCGGGTGGCAGGGTGTAGAGCATCGCGGAACCCACCGAGCAGACCACCAATGGTTGTACGTCGGGCTCAGCGCCGCCGAATCTCCCAGCCCCGGCCAGTGCCGCCAAGGCCGTCAGCCGTTGATTGCCGGTGTTGGCGTCGACCGCTAGGCGCTCGTATGGGAGCACTTCGGGTTCTGGCAGGAAGTGGATGAGCTGGTCTTCGCCCAGATAGGTCAATAACTGGTCGTGCAGACGGCGGGCGTCGTCGGGCCGGGGCGTGATCACTAAGACCGGCCCCCGCTGACGGCGCCATAAAGAGGCTAGGAAGGCCGCGCGGGCCCCCTGCCGGACAGTGACTGCCGACTCGCCACCCGATTTTCGCGCGGCGTCGACGTTCCCCCGGTGTTCGGGATGGCGGTCCAGTAACTCTAGGACTCCATTAAGGGACATACGGTGGTTGAAAGCTCCGATTTAGCTTGGCCACAGCGGGCCGAGATATAAAATTACACGCCAGAAAGGGGGCTGGTAACAAAGCCAGCCCCTTTTCAACTATTTTATGGCCTGAGCGAGTTTGTTACAAGCGGGGATGGATCATCCAAAGTCTACAACCCGGATGGACCGACCGCTGGTCACGCTTCAGGATGTTTCTATTTCGGTGTAGAATGCCACCACCTTATTTGGACGGGAGAGCCGTGACCAGTTCGGGACAAACAAGTAGGATATTTGTCGGCCGTCAGCGCGAGATGGGCGAGTTGCGGGCGGCTTTGAAGGAATCCTTCGCCGGTCACGGCCGTATCGTCATGCTCATGGGTGAGCCTGGCATCGGCAAGACCCGTACGGCGGAGGAACTTGCCTCACATGCCGAGACCCAAGGGGCCCAAGTGTTGTGGGGCCGCTGCTACGAAGAGGACGGCGCTCCTTCTTATTGGCCTTGGGTGCAGGCGATCCGTTCTTACGTCGAGCCCCGAAACTCGGACCAACTCCAAGTCGACTTGGGACCAAACGCAGCCGACATCGCTGAGATCGTTCCTGAGATTCGCCGAAAGTTAACCGACCTGGAGACCCCGCCGGACCTGCCGCCGGAGCAAGCCCGCTTCCGGCTCTTCGAATCCATCACATCTTTCCTGAAGACTTTGGCCCGTTCGAAGCCGATCATGTTGGTCCTTGACGACCTGCATTGGGCCGACGAACCGTCTCTTCTATTGCTTCAGTTCTTGGCCCAGCAACTCGCGGACAGCCACATCCTGGTGGTCGGTTGCTACCGGGACGTCGAACTGTCCCGGCAGCACCCCCTGTCGGAAACCCTGGCCCGGATCTCTCGAGAGGCTGATTACCAGCGGCACGCGCTGAGAAGGATGGGACCAGGATGACACGGCCCTATTTATCGGCGCAGCGGCGGGTACCAGCGTCTCCCGCGCCGTGGTGAAGGCGATCTATTCCCGCACCGAAGGCAATCCGTTTTTTACGACGAAGGTGGTCCAACTGCTATCCGACCGAGGCGCACTAGCCGATGGTGCAGCACGCGGACCAGAGGGCATTCGAATCCCGGAAGGTGTGCGTGAAGTCATCGGTCAACGTTTCAATAGACTTTCGGACGACTGTAACCTGGTGATGAGCACGTCGGCGGTTATCGGAAGGGAATTCACGGTAGATCTACTCGGCCGTCTGATCGAGGACCTGACAGAAGACAGACTGTTGGAGGTCTTAGAAGAGTCCTTGTCGGCGCACTTGATAGAGGAATTGCCCCCACCGTGGGCCGGTACCAGTTCACGCACGCGCTGATCCAAGAGACACTCACAGACGAGTTGTCATTGACCCGGCGGGTCCGCCTCCATGCCCGTATCGCCGAGACTCTGGAAACGTTGTACGGCGCGGAAGTCGAGGCCCACGCCGCTGAACTGGCCTATCATTTCGCGCAGGCGGAGGCGGTCACCGGCACGGAAAAGCTCGTCCATTACTCCCTGCTGGCGGGCGATAGGGCTGTGACGCTCCGAGCTTATGAAGAGGCATTGGCCCACTTTCAAAGAGGGTTGACGGCTAGAGGTGTAGCGCTTACGGGCCTGGAGCCAGCGAAAGATGAAGAGGCTGCGGCGTTGTTATCGAGTCTCGGCCACGCCCAGATGTGAGTCGTTGAACGGGCTAACTTGACGCAAGCGGCTGACACTTTTGTCCGTGCCTTTGACTACTATGTGGATGCGGGCGATTCAGATCGGGCAGTAAGCGTGGCGTTGGCCGATATTCGGGCGGCCACCGTGCGTGAAATGATTGAAAGAGCATTGACGTTGGTCCCGCCGGACTCCCACGATGCCGGGAAGCTCCAGGCCCGCCAAATCTTGGCGAACCGTGCCGACTATGACAAGGCGCAGGGAGCGTTCCAACGCGCATTCTCGATCGCTCGCAAACACCAAGACCAAAGTTTGGAGATGCAGGCGCTGGTTGCCTCCGCGTGTGTGGATTTTCACCATGGCCACAACGAACAGAGCTTGGAACGGAACCTGCGGGTCATTGAACTATCACATCTGGTCGATATGCCCTACGAAGAGACGCATGCCCATTACGATCTATTCCACGTTCTTTACGCGATGGGTGACTCGGACCAGGCCGCCAGCCACGCTGAAACCATGGTGGCATCCGCGGAACGGACCCGCATTCGCATGTGGCGCAGCCGCGCGATGGAAGCCAATGAAGCTCTGGGCAGCGCGAAGGGAGACTGGCAGACCGCCAGAGAGTTTACCGAGCAGGGCCTGGCGATCTCACCCCAGGAATCTACTTTGATGGGAGCAAGGGCACTAGTGGGATACCAGTTAGGTGAGACTGAGGCCGGCGATGCCTATCTGAATATCCTGTTCGAAAATTTTCAGGCCGGCGCATTTGATTCGGGATTCCAGGCAAATCACACTGTTCCTACTGTGGTCATTCCCATGGTCTCCTACATCACCGGCATTGAAGCTAGGTTTGAGTTCGTCGAGGACATTGCCCGGTCCGTATTTTCCTCGCCAGATGCTAATCCATCGGCCACTAATGCAGCCCATATCGGCCTAGCGCTGATCGCCGCCCAACGAGGGGACGAGACGGCGGCCAAGGAGTTGTATGGCGCATTGCAGCCGATCGCAGGGACCATGGCGCCTACATGTAGCTATGGCCCGGGGCTGGCGGTCGACCGCATCCGGGGCCTTCTGTCTCAGACCATGGGCAACCTTGACCAGGCAGCAGACAACTTCGAGCATGCCGCGGCTTTCTGCCGCAAAGCGGGCTACCGGCCCGAGCTTGGATGGACTTGCTGTGACTATGCCGACGCGCTATCCCTGCGAAACGGGCCTGGTGACCACAAGAAAGCGGCGGGTCTCCTAGACGAATCAATGGCTATCGCCACTGAACTAGGTATGCGGCCATTGATGGAGCGAGTGGCTGACCGCCAAGGGGCGTTGGCAACACAGCCGGTGGCGAAGGCCACCTACCCAGACGGCCTGACGCAACGGGAGGTCGAGGTTTTGCGCCTCCTGGCCCAGGGTAAAAGCAACAGCCAGATCGCCCAAGAACTGGTCGTTGCCGAGGGAACCTCCCTCAGGCACGTGGCCAACATCCACGAGAAGATCGATGTTGCCAACCGCGCCGAGGCCACCCGGTACGCCCTGAGAGAGGGCCTGCTTTCACTGGATGAATCCTCGGACTAAACACCGCTTCCCTGTTTCCGCCTTCAGCCTCGGTTTTCTCTTTTCCCTGCCGCCGTCTACACACTTCGGCACATGCGCTGCCCGTCACCGTTAAATATCCAGTTTTCAGAGTTGTGCACTTTGGTCGATGTTGGCCTCTGACCTGTCGAATTAGTATTCATCCACACCGATTCGGCAGGCCAGGAGAAAACGATGATTATAGTAAGCAACATCCAAGGAACCATCACGGCCGCAGTCTCCCAGAACCCAGATGGCTTTCTAGACCGGGTGCTCGACTGGATGAACCATGTTGTTGACGCATTTTGCGGCCCCGCTCTCTCAGATACCATCCACGAAAATCCGGCGGCGGAGTACCTGTTCTTGAACCCAGGTTGCTGCGGCGCCGTGATCGACAGTGATCTTTGGGACCTGTTGACCGATCAACGCTCTCAGCCCGAGACCAAGGAAGCCAGCAATGTCTAGCGCCACGACAATCAGGCCAGTATCTATCGAGCCCAGGGAAGACCTGGTGCGGGCGGCAAAGCACGCAGCTTTGCGCATCGCCGAGCGGGCCCCTGAGGTCGACCGTCAGCGCCGTGTCCCGGTGGAGAACATCAAGGACCTCCACGAAGCCGGGCTTTTGACCGTCACCATCCCACGTGATCTCGGCGGGTCTGAAGCTGACCTGGTATCCCAGATCGCGGTCTACGAAATCATCGGTGGGGCCTGTGCCTCCACCGCCTGGGTCATGGGCAACCACTCAACCCTATGCACTTTGTCCTTGGGCATGATGGGGGAAGGCGCCCATCCGCTGCTAAAAGACGTGGTTGAGAATGGCGCTTTGATCTCGCATGCAGCCATATCCGGGGGCGACACCAACCCCGCGCCCGGCGGGTTCGTCGCATCGGGGCGTTGGCTATTCGTCAGCGGTTCTACCATCTCTACCTGGATATTTCTCAGCACGATGGTGGAAGGCCGCAACCGCTGGATGTTGGTGCCGACCAGCCAACCAGGACTGACGATCGAAGAAACCTGGTTGTCCATGTCAGTCCGGGGTTCCATGACCAATGACGTGTTTCTTGACCAGGTGTTCGTCGCCGGGGACATGGCGCCTGAGATCAACCACCCAGCTCTCCACGAACCATGGTTGCCCAACGGCCCGGCATCTCTTAAGGCGCCGACCAAAGCCAGGGTCTGGATGGCGGCTATGACGTTAGGAATAGCTCAGGCTGCATTGGAAGATTCCATCGAGTACGCCAAGGGCCGCAGCATGGCTTTGGGCGGCAACGCTTAAACCAGTATGCCGGGCAACCAGTTCGCCGTGGCTGACGCCGCCATGGACATCGAGTCGGGCCGCGCGTTCTTGGTGCAAGAAGCCCGAGCCATCACTGCCAAGGCGATAGCCGGCCAGGAATTCGTTCCCGACGACGCGGCCCGCATGGAGATGGCTGGACTCGTGGCCAGGGAGAATTCTCAAAAAGCCGTGGACCGGCTCTTCGCCATAAGGGGAGCCACCGGGTTGTTTGAAACAGGCAATTTCGAGCGGTATTACCGGGATGTCCGCATGGGCACCCTCCACGCCACCAGTACTCCCGATCTGGTGCGTGAAGAGGTGGGCAAACACATCTTCGGCATCCCGCTGAATGTTCAGCCCCGGTGGGCCTAGCGAGTTCGTGCCGGGAGGAACGCGCGGCAACGGAGCCGAGAAAGGGGTTGGCGGTACTGCCAGCCCTTTTTCTTATTAATCAAGACCGGGGCTCCCCCATTACAGAAGGAAATCGACCACAAGTGAATACAGGCGGAACGAGGCGTGCGTGCTATAATCTTTACTGAGCGTGGCGGCCTCGGACCGCCCATTTTTTTATTCCGATTTCCAGCCCTCAAGAACCCAGATCATGGCCAGAGCAAGTCAAAAAACCAAGGCTGAAACAAGCACCCAGTCTGGCGCGCTCCGTTACCGGCGCATCGTGGTCAAAGCCGGGACCGGGGCCCTGACCGGGCCGTCTGGCTTGGACTCGGAAGTCATGGCCGACCTTGTGCGCCAGGTCTGTCAGGCCCGCGAACCTTCGGGTGAAGTGGTGCTGGTAGCATCAGGCGGCATCGCCAACTACACGGCCGGAGACATCGGCAAGACCCAAGGCCTGCGGTCGGACCGCATCGAACAGACACTGGGCTACCACTACGGCCAGGAAGTGGTCCACCGGAATAACTTGGTGCTTTTATAAGATGACCACTAAAACAGTCCAAGACGTAACCGCCCTGGGACTAGCCGCCCGGAATGCCTCCCGGAAGTTGGCGCGGCTGTCGACCGAGGACAAGAACCGGGTGCTGCTCAATCTGGTCGAGTTGCTGCGCTCCGACCAGGCCGGAGTTTTGGCGGCGAACGCGGAAGACTACCAAGAAGCCAAAGCCGACGGCCTGGACGAATCCATTTTGGACCGGTTGCTGCTGACCAGCGAACGCCTCAACGGCACCGCCGACGAACTCCAGCGGGTCGCCGAACTGCCTGATCCCATCGGCGAGGTCATCGAAACAACTTCGCTGCCAAACGGGCTGGTCACCAGCCGCCGCCGGGTGCCGCTGGGAGTGGTTGGCAGCATCTACGAGTCCCGGCCCAACGTCACGGTCGATATATTCGGTCTCTGTCTCAAATCGGGGAACGCCTGCATCCTGCGGGGCGGCAAGGAGACGATCCGCTCCAACACGGCGCTGGTGGCCCTGCTTAGGAAGGCCCTGACCGATGCCGGAGTCACCACCGATGCCGTCCAGTTCCTGGATAATCCGGACCGGGCGCTGGTGGACGCTATGCTCAAGATGAACGAATACATCGACCTGTTGGTGCCCCGGGGCGGCGCCAGTCTGGTCAAGTTCGTGGCTGAGAACGCCACCATGCCGGCGGTCACCGGCGGCATCGGGGTTTGCCACACCTACGTAGACCGGGCGGCCGACCTGAAGATGGCGGTGAAGATCGTCCACAACGCCAAGGTAAGGCGTCCGTCCATCTGCAACGCCCTAGATACAGTATTGGTCCACGCGGAGATCGCCGCCGATGGGTTGCCCCTCATCGCCAAGGAACTTACAGCTTCGGGCGTCGAACTGCACTGCGACAACCGGGCCCTAAGTATCCTGGGACCCGACGCCCCGGACTTAGCCCTGCCTGCCAGTGAAGACGATTGGGGCAAAGAGTTCCTGTCGCTCACGGCTGCCGTGAAAGTGGTGGATTCCCTGGATGACGCGTTGGAGCATATAGAGACCTATGGTTCCGGCCACTCCGAGGCGATCATCACCGAAGACGACTCGGCGGCAAACAGGTTCCTCGATGAAGTGGACGCGGCGGCGGTGTACGTTAACGCCAGCACCCAGTTCACCGACGGCGGGCAGTTCGGCCTGGGCGCCGAAGTCGGCATCAGCACCCAGAAGTTCCACGCCCGGGGCCCCATGGGTCTGAAAGAGCTGACCAGCTACAAATGGGTCATCGTGGGCCAAGGTCAGATCAGGCCGTAGTCGCGCAATTGGCACAGGGAGGCCAGTATTGGCGGAATTGAAATTCGAGCGCGAGGTGCGCACACCGTATTCCGAAGCGTACTTGGTCATGGAACTCGACCGCCAGGTCGGCCGGGTGGATATCCATTTCACCTCCGAGATGGTCCACGTTGCCGTGTCGGTGGATGAGAGCCTAACGCAAGAGACCGTCCAGCAGATCATCGACACCATCGATGCAGACATGTGCGACGCGGTAGGCATCGCCCGCGGGAATTTTGTGGTCCACATCTTCCAGGGAAGGGAGACCGGAGTCCTGAGCGACGAGAACGAGAACGAGAACGAATTCAGCGAAGACGGCAGCGACCACTAGCCGTCTAACTTCGAGATCAAGCTGGCGACCGTTGGCCGATCTGCGGGCGTCTGACCCCGGTGTTCATACAGCACGGTACCGTCCTCCCCCAGGATAAAATCCCCTCCAAGCTGTTTCCAGTCGCTTGCCGCGTGTTCGTACCGCCGTCCCCTGGCGAAATGCTTTACGTAGATCCAGACCGTCTTCGGCGAAAATATCTTCAGCAAGTTGCCCTGGGCCAGACTGTAGGCGGCGTAAACGTCCCGCTCCGGGTCTGAGAGGACTGGGTAAGGCAACTGGAGTTGGCGGGTAAGTTGGAACAGCCGGTCCCTGGGCTCAAAGAATATGGCCACCACCTCGGCGCCCTTTGCCTCAATATCGCCGTACCGCTGCCGCAACTGCGACAGATGCTCCCTTCAAGGCACTCAGGCGAAATGCCTCAAGAAGACTAATAAGATCTTCCGGTCTCGTAATTCCTGAAGGGAGAGGAACTCTCCCTCCGGCATCGGCAGCGTGAAGTCGGTCGCCGCACGGCCCACAAGGACAGGCCCAACGCCTTTCGGGTAAATGCTCATATGCGGCTCATAATAAGAGCGTCATTTCCATGTCTCATGATTTCCAACCGCCCAGTTGCGCCATCGTGCAGAATCAAACTGCAACACCCGATGCTATACTCATTCTTCCACTCTTGCCAGTAAGAAGATCACGCTGATTCGGCCTTGGTAATAGACGCTCACTGCCACATCCTACCGCCCTCTTTCGGCGACCGCCGGGCCGAGTTCGCCCAGCGCGACGCGACCTTTGCGGCGTTGCTGTCGGACCCCAACGCCCGCATCGCATCCGCTGACGACCTGTTGGAAGCCATGGACCGCGATGGCGTGGACCGGGCCGTGGTCATGGGCATGGGGTGGACCGACCATCAGGTGGCCGTCGAAGCCAACGACTACATCATCCAGGCAGTTACGGACAACCCCGGACGCCTGACCGGTTTCTGCTCCGTCAACCCTGCCTGGGGAGAACCTGCAGTTACGGAAGCGCAACGTTGCTTAGATGCTGGGCTGGTTGGCATCGGAGAACTGCACGCCGATACCCAGGGGTTCGACATCACCGACGTCGCGGCCCTGGCACCGGTGATGGAATTGGCCCGCTCCGACCGGCGGCCGGTGTTGGTCCACGCCTCCGAACCCGTCGGTCACCAATACCCTGGCAAAGGCGCCAACACGCCGGACAAGCTGTACCGGTTCATCCAGAATTTTCCGGGCAACGTGATCATCTGCGCCCACTGGGGCGGCGGACTCCCGTTTTACTCGCTGATGCCCGAGGTTAAGGAATCGCTGAAGAACGTGTACTTCGACTCCGCGGCATCACCATTTCTCTACCGGCCGGAGGTCTTCGGCGCCGTATCTGAACTGGCCGGAGCGGGCAAGGTGCTATTCGCCAGCGATTATCCGCTACTGGAGATGTCACGGCCGCTGGAGCAGGCCCGGAGCGCTGGACTGGCCCCCGATGTAGAAGCGGCCCTGCTGTCGGGAAACGCGGCCAAGTTGTTTGGCCTATGAGCGCCAGTAGTAAAGCAACGGAAGAGTTTGTAACCCTCCCCGATCACCTGCGCGAGGGCCTGAACATCTTATTCGTTGGTTTGAACCCATCTGAATACTCGGCGGAAGTGGGTCATTACTTCGCCAATCCGCGCAACCGCTTCTGGCCGGCTTTCAACATGTCGGGACTGGTGGCCAGGCCGGTCTCCTCGGAGGAAGACGCGACTCTGTTGGCCGATGGCATCGGATTTACCGATGTCGCCAAGCGTCCCACGCCGATGGGGTCGGGACTGCGGGCCGCCGACTTCCGTGAATGGGCGCCGGTGCTGAAAGAGAAGATCGTGAGATTCGAGCCGAAGTTGGTCTGTTTCCATGGGTCGATGGCCTACAAGGCGTACCTGCAACATGGCGAGGGCGTGAAAGAGCAGGTGCAGCTCGGTTTACAGGACCGGATCATCGGCGCTTCTGCCGTTTTCGTCGTGCCCAACCCGAGTCCGGCCAACGCCAAGTATTCATTGAATGACCTGGCCGAATGGTACGGGCGGCTCCGGGAGGCCAGCAAACGATGACGGCATCTCGAGATAATATGGTCCGTTCTTTCATTGCCATCCCGGTCCCTCGAACAGGACTCGAGGTGCTGGAAAAAGTCGTTAAAAGGCTGGACTCGGAGATGGGTGGAAAGGTGCGTTGGGTGCGGCCCCGGGGTATCCACCTGACCCTGAAGTTCATGGGCGACATACCTGCCTCAACCTTGGAACAGGTTTTGGAAACACTGCCCCAAGTGACCGCATCTTTCGGCCCCTTCGAGATTTCCATGTCCGGACTTGGCGTCTTCCCCAACCCGCGGCGCCCACGAGTGTTGTGGGCGGGTATGGCCGGCGACTTGGAGACATTGTCAGCTCTGCAACTTGCGGTCGATGAGGCGGTGGGGCGATTGGGACTGCCCAAGGAGGACCGCCCGTTCTCGCCCCACCTGACTCTCGGACGGGTCCGCCGGGACACGAATGAGGAGCAGTCGCGGACGATTGGCTACCTCATGTCGAACACGGAATTGCAGGCCGTGCCACCCTGGTCCGTGGACGCGGTCAACCTGATGCGTACTGAGTTGGACCCGACAGGGTCCAGGCACTACTTGGTGGGCTCGGCAACGATTGGCGGTGGATGAGCGCATGGACCGGTTGACCACCGCCATCACGCCCGTGGCGCCCTTCGATTTCGAGTTGACGGCGGGCTACCATACCTATTTTCAGAGCCGCTACGGCACTGACACGATGGAGGACGGAGTCTACCGCCGACTCCTTGACCTGGGAGACAAGCTGGTCTTGGCATCAGTGCGGTCGGCCGGCACGGTGGATGCCCCGGAGCTCGAGTTGGAATTGCAGGGCTCGGAGTTAAGTACGGCGGACGTTGGTCTTGCCAAGGAAAGGGTGTCCTGGCTCCTGGGAGTAGACCAAGACCTCGCCCCGTTCTACGAATTGGGCCGGGCGGACCAGGCCATGGCCGAGTTGGTGGAGCGGTTCTACGGCTTGCACCTGCCTCATACCGCCACGGCCTTTGAGGCATTGGTGCTGGCGGTGCTAGGCCAGCAGATCTCCACCAGCGTGGCCCGCATAATCCGCACGTTGCTTATCGAGACATTTGGCCCGAACGCCGAGTTTGACGGCGAGACTTACTACGCATTTCCCAGACCGGAGTCCATCTGGGCGTCATCGCCCGCCGAACTCCACACCATGAAACTGACCCAGCGCAAGTCCGAGTACGTCCACGGTCTGGCCGGGTCGGCCCTGGACGCCGCCGTGGGCCTTGATAGACTGGGCGAGCTAACCGACGCGGAGATCGTCGCGAAACTGACTGCGCTGCGCGGTGTGGGGCTGTGGACCGCCCAATGGACATTGATCCGCGCGGTGGGCCGCTTCGATGCCTTGCCTCTTGGCGACCTGGCCCTAAGACGGGTCGTCTCGCGCCTATTCACCGACGGCGCTGAGGTGACGGACTCTGATGTGGAAGATATCGCCCAGCGTTGGTCTCCCTACCGGACCTTTGCCACCGTCTATCTATTCAGTGCGTTAAGGACCGGGGCGGGTTGATTGGCTGCACAGAGCAGGTGGTTCGACGGGCTCACCATGAGCGGACGAGATGGCCGCACTGTGGAAAAGACCTGGCAAGAACAGGAGATCTGAATGCCATTTCTAGGACTTAGACTGGGGAACGAGACCCAGTTGAGTGTCGCCGATATCCAGTCCCTCGGGACGTTGGCCGAGGAACACGGCTACGGCGAGGTCTGGATGACCGAGGGCGCTGGGCGCGACTCGCTGACCCAACTTACCGCCATCGCTACGGCCACCAGCCGCATCGGACTTGGAACGGGCATATTGCCCATGTTCTCCAGGACACCACTGATCACGGCGATGTCGGCGGCGGGGCTGGCCGCCGTTTCAGATGGCCGGTTCATTTTGGGGCTGGGAGTTGGCAATCGGACGGCGACCGAGGACGGCCACGGAGTGGACTACAGCCGGCCGATGGAACACCTATCAGACCTGATTCACATCGTGCGCGGGCTGCTGCGGGGCGAGGAGGTCAGCCATCAGGGCAAGGCGATCACGGTTAGCCGGGCAGGTTTGGGCGACGCTGCTCCCGCGAGGAAAGTACCCATCTACATCGCGGCCCTTGGTCCTCGAATGTTGGAACTGGCCGGGGCGATCGCTGACGGAGTCATGCTGAGCTGGACGGCCGCGAGCTATCTGGAGCAGGCCATTCAACTGGTCCGCGACGGAGCAAGCAAAGCCGGACGCGACCCATCCGAGGTGGAGATCTCGGGTTACCTGCGTGTTGTTGTGACTGACGACCTGGAGGCGGGCCGGGCCACCTTGCAACGGGAGATCGCGAGGTATGCCGGTGGCGGCCATTACCAGTCCTATTTTCGGAACACGGGGTTCGATGCCGAGATGGCGGGAGCGCAGGCGGCTCGGGACCATTCCGACAATCCAGCCACGGCCGAGGCTATCAGTGATAGTATGCAGTCGGAATTGGGCGTGGTCGGTCCAGCCGAGGCCTGCCGGGCACGGATCGAAGAATTGCGCCGGATGGGTCTGACGAAGCCGGTGATCGCCCCTCTCTCCGTAGGAGACATGAAGGGCTCTTACGAACGGGCTATCAGGGCCCTGGCTCCTTAGATAGATGTTGGGAAAATCGACAAAGTGAGAGGAATATGTCCACAGTATTGATATTTGTATTCGACGGACTCCAGCCGTCCCAGGTCAACACCAGGTTGACGCCAAATCTTTCGGCCTTCGCTGACGGCGGAGTGAATTTCGCCAACCACCATTCGATCTTCCCAACCGTGACCCGGGTCAATTGCTCCAGCATCGTCACGGGAATGAGTGCGGGAGGACATGGCATGCACGGAAACAGGTTTGCTATCGTGGATTTTGATTCGAACCAGGCAATCATGGCCTTGAAGCCGGAGTTCGAGCAGGTCGTGGAAGCCGGCATGCCGGTCCTCCTGGCGCCGACGTTGGGTGAGATACTTGGCCGGCATGGGAAAGAATACGTGTCCGTCGTCGTCGGGACCACTGGAAACGCCTACCTCCATAACCCCACTGCCGAAGTATCGGGCGGCGCAACCATACACCGGGAATTCACTCTTCCCAGCGAACTGCATGAGTCGATCGTCAACCGTTTCGGTCCCTGGCCGGAGGAAGTGTTGCCCAACACCGCGATGTTGGCACAGGCCAGGCGGGTCTTGACCGAATATGTGCTCCCAGAGCGGATGCCCGCCGTGGCTTTGATCTGGGGCGCGGAGCCGGATAGCACTCAGCACGCGACCGGGGTTGGTTCCAGCCAATCTGACATCGCCCTCAAAGAGGCGGACGAACAATTCGGGAGCCTGATGCAATGGCTGCAAGAGACCGGCCGCGCCGACGATACCGACATCTTCGTCGTGTCCGACCACGGCGCCTCGACCGTTTCCGCGTCCGCCGGCATTGAAGCATGGGTAAAGGAAGCCGGCTTCCCAGCGGCGGGAGAGCCCGGTGGAGTGATCGTCGCCCAGAACGGCGGCGCCGCGCTTTTCTACACCCCGCCTGGTGACATGGACACGGCAAATCGCTTGGCCGCCTGGCTGATGGCCCAACCCTGGTGCGGCACTGTAACGGCGTCCGACGCTGTTGCCGGTATCCCAGGGACCCTTCCTGCCTCCCTGGCGGGGACTGAAGGGTCACGGGCGCCCGATCTGACGGTCTCGTTCCGCTGGGAAACAACCGCCAACGAGACCGGATATCCCGGTATGATCCCCTCCACCTACGGCGGTCCGGGCAAGGGGCAGCACGGATCGATGAGCCAGATGGAGATTCGCAACATCCTTTTCGCCTCCGGCCCCAGTTTCAAGTCCAATATCACGCTGGAAACCCCCTCTGGCAACCAGGACCTGGCGCCTACCATCCTCAAGATTTTGGGTATCGAAGGAGACAACGGCATGGACGGGCGGGTGCTTGCGGAAGCGCTGGTAGATGGCCCCAGCGCCGCCGACGTGAACTGGTCTACTAAAACCCACCAAGCCGAACTCGACTTGGGCGGAGAGGTCTACCGCCAGCAGATAAAAGTCTCCACCGTGGGGACCACCTCGTATCTCGACGAGGGCAACAGGGTGGACTAAGGGAGAGGTCGAGGCGCTAACCCTGAGAGAGATCACAGTCGTCCAACGACGGACATTCAGGGTTCGTGTCTAATGGTCACAAATGGAATCCGGCGCACCTGAACCGGCAAAGTGAGAGACGTATGTCATCCGTATTAGTCTTCGTATTCGACGGACTCCAGCCGGCCCAGGTTAATCCGCGTCTGATGCCGAATCTCTCGGCGTTCGCCGCGGGAGGCGTGACCTTCGCCAACCACCATTCGGTTTTCCCCACAGTGACCCGAGTCAATGTTTCCAGCATGGTCACGGGCATGAATCCGGGCGGACACGGCCTAGCTGGAAACCGGCTAGTTATTCGGGAGTTTGACCCGGACCAGCACATGGGGGCTTTGGAGCCGGTATTGTCCCTTATCGCCAAGGCTGGGGTGCCGGTGCTGCTGGCGCCGACGCTGGGCGAGGTCCTCGCCCGGCATGGGAAAGAATACGTGGCCATCGGCGTCGGGACCACCGGCAATGCCTACCTCCATAATCCGAACGCTGAAGATTCGGGCGGAGCGACCATTCACCCGACCTTCGCCTTGCCCAGGGACCTGCATGAGTCGCTCATCGACCGGTTCGGCCCGTGGCCGGACGAAGCGGCGCCCAACACGTCGAGATTGGCCCACGCCACGCGCATCATGACCGAATATGTGCTCCCTGAACGCATGCCGGCAGCGGCAATGATCTGGTCCTATGAGCCGGATAAGTCTCATCATGCGGAGGGGGTCGGTTCGATCCTCGGAGACACCGCCATCAAGGAGGCTGACGGGCAGTTAGGCGACCTGATGCAGTGGCTGCGGGAGACCGGCCGCGCCGAAGATACCGACGTCTTCGTGGCGTCCGACCATGGCTACTCGACCATATCCGAGATTGCGGGCGTTGAAGCATTGGTCAAGGAAGCAGGATTTCCACCGGGCGGACAGCCCGGAGGCGTGATCGTCGCCCAGAACGGTGGCGCGGTACTGTTCTACACCGCGCCGGGAGACTTGGACACCGCCAACCGGTTGGCCGCCTGGCTCATGGCCCAACCTTGGTGCGGAACCGTAACGGCGTCGGACGCCGTCGCTGGTATCCCAGGCACCCTGCCCGCCTCGCTGGTGGGAAATGAAGGGCCGAGGGCGCCCGAGCTGACGGTCTCTTTCCGCTGGGAATCGACTGCCAACGAGGCCGGGTACGCGGGCATGGTTTATTCCACCTCCGGCCAGCCCGGCACGGGGCAACATGGTTCCATGAGCCGCCATGAGATACACAACATCCTGTTCACAAGCGGGCCCAGTTTCAAGTCCGGTCTCAAGCTGAATACGCCGTCCGGTAATCTTGACCTGACGCCGACTATTCTCAAGGTCCTGGGCATCAGCGGACACGAAGGGATGCACGGGAGAGTACTGGAGGAAGCGCTGGTAGTCGGCCCCGACGCGGCAGATATTGAATGGTCGACGGAACTGCACCACGCCGAGCACAACCTGGGCGAACAGGTCTACCGCCAGCAGATAAAGATCTCCACGGTGGGAACTACCTCATATGTAGATGAGGGAAACCGGGTGGATTAAGACATGCACACTCCCAGAATGTCAATCCGAGGCGCTCGCCGAGGAATCTCTTTACTGCTGGGAATTCAAAGCCTTGTGGCAGCTCGAAACTTCTCCTCCCGCGGAAAGATTGGTGCGCCAGCGATAGGCAGACGTCACTCGAATAAGCCCACGACAGAATCTTGTCTTACAATTCAGGCCACGTATAATACCGAAGACCAAGAATACGGCGCCGAATTTTGCAAAAAAGGGAGCCACTGAAGCCCATGAACGCTCGCAGCCTAAACCCTTCTGAACTCGCCGGCCGGCGGAACGAGATCCTGACCCACTTCGCGCGCATCGATAAAGAATTCGACCGCCGGAGGGGAGAGAACCGTCTGCTGGTCAAGGGTGGAGATATCCAGTGGGAGTCGGCTTCCCGGGTGCATCCCACGCAGCAAGAAGGCCATATGCTGGCCAGGATCATCTCCCCGGAATTGGGTTTCAACATACACACGTTCCGGGTTTTCAAAAGGCAGATCGGCGGTGGCGGTATTGACGGCGCTTTCCACACCCACGGCGACGCAGTCAAATACTACCTTGAAGGCAAGGGCAAAGAGATCATCGACGACCAGGAAGTAGAGGTTTCGCCGGGGGACCTGGCGTTTATACCGGCCAATATCTGGCACGGCACTGAGAACACCGGCGACGAACCGATGGTGTTCATCGCCTTCCACCAGATTCCCGGCACACACCTGCCCGTCCCCGCTTCGTGGCAGTACCATGCCGACGACCTGAGTGAGCACGAGAGCATCGACAGCCGATTGGTCACGATGGAGAAAGAGGACCCCGCGGCCATGGACTCGGCAACGCTTTATTCCTGGCGGCAACACCTGCTCCACGAACTGGGTGTCCTTGATGACGAGTTCAACCAACGGCGCAAGGCCAAGAACTACTTGGTGCCCAGGAATGAAGTGCCCTGGGAATCACCGGCAGATAATCAGACGACCACCCTGATCGCGCCCGAATTGGGGTTCGATATCCACACCCTACAGCTTTCGGTGCGGGTTGTGCCCCCCGGTCACAGCGACGACACGTTCCACAGCCACGGCGAGGCTGTCCACTACTTTCTGTCCGGGCAGGGACATCAGATCGTCGGCGATGAATCCATGGCCGTCGAAACCGGAGACTTGGTTTTCGTTCCGGCCGGGACCGCCCATGGCATCCGAAATTCGACCGGCGAGCCCATGCGGTTCTTGATCGCCGAGCAGTTGCCAGGGACCTACCTGCAACGACCGGTGATCAGCCAAGAATAAGCATGGATAACCAGCCAACCTGACAAACACGGCTTGGAGGAAAAATTGGGACCGATGAATAACATGGGAGTCCTGCTGCCCACCAGGGGTGTCTTGGTGTACGCGAAGGGCGGCAGACCCAGGGTAGAACTGAACTGGCAGATGGCCGAGACCGCGGAACGCATCGGCTACGACTCGGTCTGGGTCGGCGACAGCATCACCTCCAAACCACGCCTGGAACCCTTGGCGGTCATGGCCGCCTTGGCTGCGCGCACCCACCGGGTCAAGATCGGGACCGCCGTCATGTTGAATGCCCTGCGGCACCCGGTGCACCTAGCCCACTCTATCGCAACCATCGACAACATCTCCGACGGCCGCATCATATTGGGTCTGGGCGCCGGTAGAAGCAACAACCAGATGTTCGTGGACGAGCATGCCGCAGTGGGTGTTCCCATCGAAGAGCGTGCCGCCCGCATGGAAGAAAGCATCGATGTTCTCCGGAAGCTGTGGACCGAAGACGACGTTTCGAACCCGGAAGGCTTTTATCCCCTGACTGGCATGACCCTGGAGCCAAGGCCGGTGCAGCAACCGGTGCCCATCTGGCTCTCCAGTAACTGGGTCCAAAGGGGACTTAGGCGAGTGGCGGCCCAGGGCGACGGGTGGATCACCAATGTCCCTTCCACGGAGATGTTCACCAGATGCTGGGACAAGATCGAAGAGAAGGGCCAAGAGCTGGGCCGGGACGTGAGCCGCATCCCGCGCGCCCTCTACATCTCGATCAATCTCAACGATGAAGACGAGGCCCTGTCTGAGGGCGACGGGTTCATGCGGGCCTACTACGGCATCCCGTATGAAGTGGTCAGCAAGCAGCTACTCTGCGTATTCGGCCCGGCCCAGAAAGCAATCGACGCCATCAAGCGCTACAAAGACGCCGGCGCCGATTACTTCATAGTCCGCTTCGCCTCCCCCAACCAGATGCAACAGCTGGAGAAATTCACGGAGTTGGTGGTGCCGAATCTGGGCTAGGCTAGGTGGGAAATCCCCTGGTGCATCGGAGAAAATCTCGCGGAACTCAGGACGAGCGGATCTGACTCCTTCTTGTCATTCTGAGGCGTCAGCCGAAGAATCTCGTTGCTGATTCACCAGCATTTCTCGAGAGCAACGAGACCCAATTTGTTGGCGGTTGATCCGCTGACGAGGATCTTGCAGTGGACCCCGACACTTTTGTTGTAGGAACTCTAAGCGCCACTAACGTGCAGCCCGCATCTCTAGTGGCTGGAGCTGTGGGGGACGTGGGTGTGACCTTTATTATCAGCGACCCACTACCTACCGACGGTAAGATCGCAATCACCTTCCCGTCGGGCTTCCGCTTAAACAGCGGATCGGCCACGGCGATGGGGGATGATGGAGCCAGTTTCGATGGCACCACCTCGGTCTCTGTCTCCGGCCAGATCGCCACCATCACACGCGTAGGTGATGGAGATTCAATAGATGCCGACACCGTCGTCACGTTGACGTTGACGAGCATTAAGAATCCACCGGTATCCGGCTCATCTAAGAGCTATATCATCAAGACCACCACGAGCTTGGATACTACCTTAGATGTTGACACAGCCGTGAGACCCGACATCATCACTCCAGGCGTCCTGGGTTTCACTGACGTTGAACCCGCTTCTTTGGTCGCCAAGGCAGTTGGACGTGTCACCGTGTCGTTTACCACTGCCAACCCGTTGCCAGGCAACGGAGATATTGTGATCACATTCCCTTCGGGTTTTGGTTTGATCGGCAGTGAAGTTATGAGTCTGGCAGGCGACGGACCCTCTATTGATGGTATGACCACGGTCGTCTTATCGGAACACAGCGTTATCATCAGTCGTCTGGAAGGTAGCCTGGTGGAAGCTGATACTAAGGTCTTCCTAGTGCTAAATGGCATCAAAAATCCACCAGTATCTGGCCCTACTGGAACCTATTCTGTCAAGACGAAAACTTCAGCAGGTGTCCCCATCGACCAGGCCACATCTGTTCCCAGTGACATTATGTTTGAGGAGGTTATCCCCAAACTCACTGAGAATCCCCTTCCCGATTCGTCCAAGCGAGATAGTAGATCGGATGTAGAGCCATTAACAGAAGCAGCCTCCGAGAAACCTGAGAGTATCGGAGCGGCGCCAGCGGAAGCAGCCTCTGAGGACCCTGAGAGTATCGGAGCGGCGCTAGCGGTAGCAGCCTCTGAGGACCCTGAGAGTATCGGAGCGGCGCTAGCGAAAGCAGCCTCTGAGGACCCTGAGAGTATCGGGGCGGCGCTAGCGGAAGCGGCCTCTGAGGACCCTGAGAGTATCGAGGCGGCGCTAGCAGGAGCGGCTGCTGAAGACCCTGAGAGTATCGGGGCGGCGCTAGCGGAAGCGGCCATTGAAGACCCTGAGAGTATAGGAGCGGCAATAATCTTTGCCAGAGAGATTGATGAACACGCCCTAGGACGTGCGCTACAAAAAGGCCGGTCGAGGAACCCAGAGGCCCTTGGAGTGACGAATGGTGTTTTGTCGCAAGAAGACCTAGGCTCTGGAATTTGGGTCATCGTCGGAGTCGCTGGTGGTACGGGTTTGGCGATCTTGGCGATTCTGCTGTTGGTGTTAAACCGGAATCGGAAAAACAAGAGAGAAACAGAACTCGAGACTAACTGATGATATCAATGGCGATCGCTGTATCGAGGAAAACTGCTAGGAAGCCAGATAAGTGATTCCGGGTGCCATGAGGTCGAGGTGGCCGTACCAACGCTGTGAACCCCACAGCAATGCCTACTGTTCGTTACTGACGTCTCGACCCATTATGCCAACTATTCTATGAGACCTAAGGTGGCTCAAAGGTTGCATTCAGAACGGGTCAAGTTGCAGCGAAAGAGCTTCACGTTTTGGACGCTAACAGTTCTAGTGGAATTCTATAAATGTTACCAAGATTAGTGCGCATTAGGGCGTGCTATCTTGGTCAAAGTGATCGCCTCGGGTTTAGATAATTACTGCTTCGCTAACGAGCCAGCTAACACGATTTAACAAAGAAGAGGACTAACAGATTTAATATTCTGGACAGGACAATCCAAGGAATCACCAGACTCAAACGAGACAATACATGCTTAACTGCCTTCGGGAATTTTGCCACTGCCCTGCGGAGGCGGTGGCTGTGGGTTCTAATACCGTTAGAACCACTTATTTGGGCAAAGACAAGGCCCAGGGTATCTAACCTGGGCCTTTATTTATCAAGCGTGCTAGCAACCAGCAAACCGCCGGGTTCATGGCCAACCGGATACCATCGGGTACCTCAAACAGTTGTTAAACGCATGAAACTATGCTGCCACCAACACAGAAGCCCGCGTTCTCGGTATGGTTCGATTCTCCGTCGTCTTCACCATAAACAACATCTCAGGCTACTCTGGATATCTGGTCGAGCCAAGTGCTGATCGAGAGTACGCCTATGCCTGATGCTAAGATGGATGCAGGTGGCGTTTGCTCAACCCAGGACAAACGAAGGGAGGGCGGCCAGATAACCGAGCCAAGCCGTGAGTAGGCCGTAGCAGATAAAAACCCAGCCGCGACCTATCCCTTAAGCATCTTCATCAGGGCCATGGGGTTTCGGGACTTGGACATCTGCTTCATCATCTTCTGAGTCTGCTTGAACTGGTTCAGCAGTTGGTTCACGTCCTGGGGGGTGGTTCCGCTGCCACGGGAGATGCGGCGGCGGCGGCTCCCGTTCAAGATCTCCGGCTTTTGGCGTTCCTGGCGAGTCATGGACCGGATGATGGCTTCGATGCGCTCGATGCGCCCGTCGTCCAGGTCGCCCATGGGCATCTTCTTGCTCAGTTGGCTCATCCCCGGAATCATCTCCATGATCGACGAAAGCGAACCCATCTTCTTCACGCTTTGGATCTGGGTCAAGAAGTCTTCCAGGTCGAAACTGGCCTGACGGAACTTCTTTTCCATCTCCTCGGTCTGTTTCTCATCCACCGCGCCCTGGGCTTTCTCGATGAGAGTCAGGATGTCGCCCATCGCCAGTATCCGGGAGGCCAGGCGGTCCGGGTGAAAGGCCTCGAGACCGTCGGGACGCTCTCCCACGCCCATGAACTTGATGGGCACGCCGGTAACGCGGGTGATGGACAGGGCGGCGCCGCCCCGGGCATCGCCATCCATCTTGGACATGATCAGACCAGTGAGCGAGACCTGCTCGTGAAACCCTTCGGCGGCGTTCACCGCTTCCTGCCCGGTCATGGCGTCAACGACGAGCAGCACTTCGTGGGGGTTGACCGCTTTCTTGACCTCGCCGAGTTCCTTCATCGACTGTTTGTCGATCTGGAGGCGGCCTCCGGTGTCGATGATGGCCCAGTTGACGCCCAGTTGGCGGGCCTTTTCCACGCCGTTCTTGGCCACCTGCACCACGGTGGAGGACTTGGGATCTTCGGAATAGACGGGAATGTCCAGTTGCTTGCCCAGCGTCTCCAGTTGTTGGATGGCGGCAGGGCGGCGCAGGTCGGCGGCGATAAGCAGAGACTTGTGGCTCTCGCGGCGCAGGTGCAGGGCCAATTTGGCGGCGGTGGTCGTCTTACCCGAGCCCTGCAGACCCACCAGCATGATGATCGTCACCGGCTGACTTGAGAGAGTCAACGAGTTATCGCCGCCGCTGAGGAGATTGGTCAGCTCCTCTTGCACGATCTTGACCACCTGCTGGCCGGGGGAGAGGCTTTCCAGCACGTCCGAGCCGAGGGCCCGCTCCTTCACGGCCGCCACAAAGTCCCTGGCGACCCGGAAATTAACGTCGGCTTCCAGCAGGGAGCGCCGGACCAGGCTAAGGGCTTCATCGACGTCGCCTTCGGTCAAGCGGCCCTTACTGGTCAGCTTGTTCAGGATGCCGGTCAACCGCTCGGTTAAGTTCTCAAACATATCTGTTCTGGTCGCCCTTATTGGAAAGTTTCTGCATTGAATTGTAGGCTGGCGCGAGATTCAGGGTCAAGGTGGACAGAGGTTAAATAGCAATACCTGTCCATGATAAAATCCCAGTGTCGATTACCGTCCGACCGGGTATAGTCTGGGACACGGCGTCTTGGAGTGTCGATGAAAACATACGTCTTCCATGTTGAATTAGAACCTGACGAAGAGGGCTGGAGGGCGTTTTATCCGCCCCTGGAAGAGCAGGGCGCGTCCACCTGGGGTGAGAGCCAAGAAGCAGCGTTGCAGCACATCCAAGAAGTCCTCACGATGATCGTAGAAGAGCGGATCGAGGCGAACGAGCCGGTCAAAGAGCAAGAGAATGTTACGACACCGGAAGGACAGTTAGTTTCCGTAACTTTATGAGCAGCGTCGATTACTCCCGTTTACGCTCGCTTGCAGCCCGGCGGTTGATCAGAGCCCTTCTAGATGAAGGGTTTTTGTTTGTCCGGCAACGCGGCAGTCATCGCCGGTATGCGCATCCTGATGGCCGCCGCGTAACCGTGCCATTTACTAGGTCTGGTGAGACATTCGCCGCAGGGACGCTAAAAAGCATCATCGAATTACAGGCGAAATGGTCGGGCGAAGACTTGCAGAGAATGGGACTGCTCTGACAGACCGGGCGCATCACTCCCACCGGAACAGCCTGACGGCGATGAAGAACGTTACCACCAGCCAGACGGTCAGTCCCAGCACGTTCTCCCATTGGGACCAGAGGCTCGCGCCGTCGACGGCCACGTTGCGCAGGGCGTCGGCCAGATAGCTCAAGGGTAGAAAATCGGCCACGGCCCGGAGCGGCTCTGGCATGGCGTCCCTGGGGAAGAACACACCGGACAGGAACATCATGGGCAGGGCGATGGCGTTGGCCACTGGGGCGGCCACGTCTTCGGTGCCCGCCCATCCTGAAACCGCGAATCCCATGCTGATGAATACCCCGCCTCCCAGCAGCGCCAGCAACACCATTACTCCCAGGTTGCCTTCCAGGTGAACGTCGAAGGCCAGCACCGCCAGGCCCACCAGCACCAGCGTCTGCAGGATCGAGATGGTCAACCGGGTGAATACCTGGGCGAAGATGAAACTGGCCGGCAGCACCGGCGTGGCTTTCAACCTTCGCAACACGCCCCGGCTCTTCAGCTGGACGAAAGAAAAGGCCACACTGAAAAGGCCCATCTGCATGATCGACATGGCGACTACGCCGGGCATCAAAAAATCGATGAATCTCAAGTTGCGGCTGTCCACCGGTGAGGCATCTATTTTGTAGCGGTCTGAGATATTCCCTTCTGCGAAGGTTATCTTGTCCAGCAGGTGTTGGATGATGGTCTGTCCGGCCGCCGATTCTTGCGGCTCGCCTTGGTTATAGATCACGGTGACCCGGCGTTGGGCCGGAGACTGGCCTTCACCGAAGCCAGGCTCGATGATCAACAGCAGGTTACGGTCTCCGTCCAAGAGCGCCTCCCGCTCTTCTTCCTCCGACAAGTCGTCGGAGATGTCGAAGGTGCCCAGCGCCCGGACATCGGCGATCAACTTCTGGGATGCGTCGTTATTGGCGCGGTCCACGATCCCCAGGTCGACGGTGCGAAAGGCGCCGAAGTCCAGCAGGCCGAACACGGAGATCAACACCAGGGGTAAAAAGAAGGTCCAGAAGATGGCCTGCCGGTCTCGGAACCAGATCCGCATTGAAGCTTTGGTGAGGCTCAGCGTGGGATTAGTCTGAAATAGTTGTCTTAACATTCCCGTTCCCGGAACCCGGTTCGCATCGAGGCTCTGGTGAGGCTGATCGTCGGGTTGGTCTGCAACAAACGGCTCAACATCACTCGTCCCGCAGCTCACGGCCGGTGATGTCTAAGAACACGTCTTCCAGGTTGGCCAGCTTCTCCGTGCGTTCCTTCTTGAATCCCTTGCTGAGGAGCGAGTCAACCAATGCCGCCGGTCGGTCCATGGCCACTATCTTGCCGTGGTCCATGATGGCGACCCGGTCGCACAGTTCCTCCGCTTCCTCCATGTAGTGGGTGGTCAAAAGCACGGTGCGGCCCTCTGATTTGAACCGCTGGACCAATGCCCACATGTGCCTACGGGCCTGCGGGTCAAGCCCGGTGGTTGGTTCGTCCAGGAAGAGCAAGATAGGGTCGTTCACCAGCGTAGAGGCAACGGAGAAACGCTGTTTCTGGCCGCCGGAGAGTTCCTTGAACAGCGCGCCGGCCCGGTCGTCCAGTTCCACCTCCCGCAACAGTTCCAGGGCGTCGATCTTCCGGTGGTAAAGACTTGCCATCACGTCCAAGATCTCGGTCAGACTTAGACGGTCGAAGAAGGCCGAGGATTGCAGTTGGATGCCGATGACCTTCTTGACGGCCCGCGGGTCCTTTTGAACGTCGATGCCGTTGACGATGGCCGAGCCGCTGTCCTGGGCCCTCATGCCCTCCAGTATCTCCACTGTCGTCGTTTTGCCCGCGCCGTTGGGACCCAGGATGCCGAAGACCTCGCCGGCACTCACGGAGAACGAGACGCCGTCCACGGCTTTCAGGTCGCCGTAGCTCTTGCGCAGGTCATTTACCTGGATGATTTCCGCGTGATGAATCATGGGTCCAGTGTGTCCGGCCCTGTGCTAAAATTATCTACGCTCCGGCCCCGGTCAACTTCAAGGAACGTCAGGGCCGCGGGCAGTCTTCTTTGGTGTGGTGGAGGTTGCAGGTGGCCGGTTTACGACCAAGCCAGGCAAGCTCTCTTTTTCGGGCCCGTTCGAGGCCCTCACCATGATACCCCTCAAGCTTACGGTCAGGAACTTCCTGTGTTACCGGGAGAACGTTCCTCCGCTGGACTTCACCGGTCTCCACATCGCCTGCATCTGCGGCGCCAACGGCCACGGCAAATCGGCCCTTTTGGACAGCATCACCTGGGCGCTGTGGGGCAAGGCTAGAGGCCGGGTCCAAGACGAGATGATCTCCTACGGCGCCGATGAGTGCCGGGTTGAGTTGGACTTCTCCTCGCGGGACCAGAAATACCGGGTCATCCGCAGCCACGCCCGGGGCGGCACTCGCCGCCGGAGTGGGGCGTCGGACCTGCAATTGATGGTCCTGGAGAATGACACCCCACGGGTGGTAACCGGCGATATGATGCGCGAGACCCAGGCCCGGATCGACCAGACCATCGGCATGGACTACGACACGTTCATCAACTCAGCATTCTTGGTCCAGGGCCGGGCCGACGAGTTCACCAACAAGACGCCCGCCGAACGGAAAGCCGTCCTCAGTAAGATCCTGGGCTTGGACGTCTATGACCGGCTATTGGTCCGCGCCAGGGATCGGAACAGTTGGGCCGAAAACAGCGCCAAAGTAGCCGAGGGCACGGTGGACCGCCTGCGCCGGGACCTGGAGCAGATGGAGGCGCCGTCGGCGGAGTTGGAGGAAGTTGAATCCAGTCTCGCCGCGCAGAATAAAGACCTGGCGGAACAGCAGGCGAAAACATCTGGTCTGAGAGAACAGGTCGGCGAACTGCGCCGGCAGCAGTCGGGCCAGGAAGAAGCGGCCCAGCGAGTGGCAGCCCTGGCCAAAGAGATGGAGCAGTTCGAGTCGGCCCACAAAACCGCCCTGCAACAGGTGGTGGGTTTCGAGAAACTGGTGGGCCAGGCCCCGGCCATCCGCCAAGGCGCCGCCCAACTGGCCGCCGCCCGCACCGCCTTCTCCAGACTGGAAGAAGCCGGCCGCAATTTCGACGAACTCGTAGGCCAAAAGACCACGGCTTCCGGGGCCATCGACGTTAAACGGACCCTGCTGGAGTCCCAGATCCAACAACTAAACTCTGAGATCGAGACCCGTTTCAACCCGAAAGCCCAAGGCCTGGAGCAACTTGAGACCAGCAAGCAGCAGCTTCATGACCAGGGACCGGCTATCGAGGAGCAGGAGCGGGCCCTGGCGGCTGAGCGCGAAAGCCTCAGCGCTTTGGCGGTCGAGACTGCACAGACTCAGAGCGCTCTGGAGCGGTCTGCAAGTGAAGGCAAAGACCTGGCCGCCAAGAAAGAATTGCTGGACAGGGCCAACGGCCAGGAAGCGGTGTGTCCGTTGTGCCAGACCCCGCTGAGCGAAGACGGCTGCCAGCGCTTGGTTGAGACCTTTGAAACCGATATCCAAGCCAAGCGTGACGAGTACCGGAACACATCGGCCCAAGTGAAGACGCTGAAGGCCCAGACAGCCGAGCTGGAGGGACGCTTCCCCCAACAAGAGCAGGCGTTATCCCAGGCCCAAACCAAGCGTCAGGTGGCGCTACAGCAACTGGAACAGCAGATGCAGGAAGCTTTGCAGGCACGGCAGGAGCTGGCAGAGGCGACTCCCAAACTGGAAGCCATGCGGACGGCCCTGGTGGACGGTTCTTTCGCCGCCGAGGAGTCGGTCCAACTGCAAAAGTTGGAAGCCCAGATACAAGAACTGGAGTACGACCCCGAGACACGCCAGCGGGTTTTTCAAGAGACCGTCGGATTGGAAGAGTTCGCCCAGCAGGAGGGGCTATTGGAGCAGGCTGAAGCCGGTCTGCCCGCGGCCAAGGAAGCAGCGGAACAGAACGCGGCCATGGCTCAGCGCCGCAAGGAAGAAATGGAGCTGCTGCAATCCCAAGCCGCCGAGGCGAAAGAGGCTTTGGTTGGGCTGGCGGCCCTGGAGAGCGAATTCACCCAGGCTGAGCAAAGGGAACGGGAACTGGGAGTCAAGATTCAGCAGTCGATCGAACGTCAGGGGTATCTTCGGAACCAGGTGGAGCGGCAGGAAAAATTGGGGCAAGAGCTGATCGCCGAGACGGCGCGTCTGACCGCCCTGCAGGACGAACAATCGATCTACCAAGAGTTGTCCACCGCCTT
>Ga0208571_1000062_pt1 | contig 40665 bp, 31 predicted proteins | sample DeeseametaMP0103_FD_184223 | JGI IMG/M metagenome (GOLD analysis project Ga0208571, IMG submission 184223) | Marine microbial communities from the Deep Atlantic Ocean - MP0103 (SPAdes) | ecosystem: Environmental > Aquatic > Marine > Oceanic | place: Atlantic Ocean | collected 2010-12-22
GATGGACAAGTACAGCTTGTTCAAGGTGTGGAAATAACCGATAGCAATGCACAATTTATTACCACCACTAATTTAATATCAACTGCACTCACCAACCCACCTTTGTGTAATGGCCAAGGCTGTGTAGCCACTGGGTATAACTCCCTTGAGCCAAATCAAGCTGCGCAAGTACCCACGGTCACAAACGATGGAAGCTCCACCGGAGATGTGCCTGTATCGTTAGCTGGCGATTATTTTTATGACGAACTAGCACTTAACTTATTGGAAGATGAGTATAAGGTAACAGCGCCCACCCGTATTTTTTTAAAAGATACATCGTCGCTAATTTCTAGCGCATTTTTGAACATAGGCAAAACGAATATTGCGGTTGAGGAAGGAGCGTATTTAGCTATATACGTCGATGGTGATGTTGCCATTGCGGCCGATGCAAATATTGCTGCATACATTGTCGCAACGGGGGAGGTAAGAATTGCCCAAAATGTCACATACCAGGGCTCTATAACCGCTGCAACACAAGTAATAACCCAGGGCAGCTCTACGTTTGATGCGTTAACAGTGCCAGAGAGTATTCCTGGATTTTGCGATATTTTTACGCCGGTTTTGCTTGATCACTACCGCATATCATTAAGTGATAACCAAGGCTTAACCTGTCAAGCTAAAGAAATGACATTAACCGCCTGTGCAAACGATGCATGTGATTTACTGTACGATGAGCCCTCCGCACTTGACCTGTCTCCAGATAACAGTGGCCAACAAAGCTGGGTAAGCGGTGAAAATATTACCTTTACAGGCTCTGCCACCGTAGCGCTTGCAAAGCGTACCACAGGGACCGTCACACTTGGCTATAATACCGCCGACCCATCCGCACCGCTGCGTTGTTATATTAATGGTAATAACGTAGGGCTGGGCGGGTGCAAAGTGGTTTTTTCTGATGCAGGGTTTATTTTTAATAATGACACCGCCAATACAACGAGTATCCCCACTCAATTATCAGGTAAACCCTCTAGCGAGGGTTTTAATGCCGCCGAGCTATCCATTCAAGCGGTTAAAACAAATACCACAACAGCCGTATGCGAAGCCGCATTCCCTGCAGGTGGTCAAGTTGATTTAGATTTAGATTTAGCTTATAGCTGCAGTGCCGGCGCTACGTGTTCAGATCCAATACAACTTAGTAATAATGCCAATACGTATAGCGTGCAGCAAGCATATCAAACTTTTTCGCTCACCTTTGATCAAGACTCAAAAGCCCCTATTGCTATTAACTACCCTGATGTCGCTAAATTAAGCTTAAATGCACGGGCAACAATTGTATTAGACCCAGTAACTAATTTATCAGTAAGCTTCACCGGCAGCTCTAACGAATATGTAGTTAAGCCCTTTGGGTTAGCGATGCAAGGTGCAAGTGACGGCTATGCCCAAACAGCAAACGATAGTTTATTTAGATTAACGGGTGAGTCATTTGATTTAAAAATGAATGCAGTACAGTGGCGTGCAGGGCAAGACAATAACAACGATGGGATACCTGATAACTATAGCGCTATTCATAGCAATCCCATTGCCAAACACTTCATTAGCGAGTCTCCTTTAGTAACACATAGCTTAGTATTACCCAGCTCTGGTAATGAGGGGCAAATTGAAGCGCTAAATACCCTTGCCTTTACTGATACGGGAAACTTGAGTGAATCCATATCACAGTACGCTTATGACCAAGTGGGTATTATAAACGTATTTGCGGGTTTACAAGATGGCGATTATTTTGGTGTGGGCGATGTAAAAGGGCAGCTAAACAACGTAGGGCGGTTTGCTCCATCACACTATCAAGTATTAGGTGTTCAAGCTGCTGCGCAATGTACACAGTTAGGCAGTAATTTAACCTATTTAGATCAGCCATTTGAGCTTGGTTTTACGGTACAAGCGCTTAATCATAACAACCAGCTAATGGCTAATTACAAACAAGGCTTTGAAAAAGCCCAAGTACAAATAAATGCCGAAAACAATCAAGCTGGTAATTATGTACCAGCAACAACGTTAACCAGCAGGTTAGCCAATATAAGCAGTAATAGTTGGAGCACCCTAGCCGATGGACAGTGGCAAATGAGCGACAGCACTGCCATGTTAACGCGCTTGGCTATAAATAATCCCGACGGCCCATTTACTATGGTTAATCTTATGGCCACCGTCACTAATACAGAAGGCGCTACGTTAATTGATGCTAACGATGAGCCGAGTACGCAAGCAAGCTGCAGCACTGATTGCAATAGCGTGCGTTTAAATGATGTGCCAATAGACTTTCGCTTTGGACGCTTAGTGCTAGGCAACAATGCCGGCTCAGATTTAGACTCATTACGTGTGCCTATGCAGGCTCAGTACTTTAATGGAACAGGCTTTGTATTAAATACCGAAGATAACTGCAGTGTATTTGAGCATCCGCAGTTATCCCAAATATCGCCATCAACGCCAATATTAAGCTATGAGTATGGTGCAGGTGCAGCGGGTTCATTAGAAGCAGGCAGCTACCCTACAAACAATGCTATTTATGCAACACCAAATGGCAGTGGTACATTTACATTAGAATACGAAACAGAAAATTGGTTAAAGTGGGATTGGCTTGGTGATAATTCACAGCAAGATCCCCATGCTATTTTGCAATTTGGTCGCTTTAGAGGAAATGATCGGGTTATTTACTGGCGTGAAACAAGAGAATAGTTGTAAACTAAGATAATAATTGAACAAAGCTTGTGTTTTGTGCTTCAAGTACATAGCATAAGGCATTGGGTGTATTGATTTTTGATGGTTGAAAAATGTTCAGCTTTCAAAAGTGAGTACACTCTAATAAACAATAATAACGACCAAATAATTGCCGCTTTTTGGGACTGGAATATATGCGAATTGCTCCTTTATCTCTGTTAATTTCCGCTAGTTTGTTAGCTAGTAGTGCATTTGCACAAGACACAGCAACAGTAACCGGAATTGAATCAGAGATTAGTATTAAACAAACAGAATACGATAACTCGACACAAATACTTGAAAAACACTTAAAAGAAGAAAGTCAGTTACAAAACCAACTTGAACTACTTCGTTCTCGCTCTACAGAGCTTGATAAAGAGAAAAACCAAGCACTTGATGCGATGAACGAAATGTATCGCCGCTTAATTGACGATCCTACGCTTGATATTAGTGCTGCCCAATCGCGCTATCAAAAAGCCGTGGTTGATCATAAGCAAAATAAAGACGACATCTCAATGCAGTTGGCGGCAATTGCATCTCATCGTAAAGATATAGAGCAAATTCGTGTTGCAAAACATACGCTTTTAAACACCTTAGAAAGCTTAAAAGAGCAATTAACTACAGCCCGAGTAGAGCGTTTACGTAATGAGTTTACCCGCGAAGGTACACTTGAAGTAAACCACACAATTAACTGTAAGCGTACCGAAACGCTCGCAGCCTGTGAGCAACGCGGCCAGCAAATGGGTTTACAAAAAGCCACTAAGCGCTTTGTTGATCAAATATTTGCTAATTTAACAGAAGAGCGAATTGTTGAACCAAAACGCAACATGGCAGGCGCACAAGTACAAATTTTAAGTAGCCATGTAGTTAACAGTGCATTTAGCGGACAAGGCAATTACAACGTTAACTTAAGCGTAACCATGCGCGGCGAAGTAAACAGCAGCCGCCTATGTAACTTATTAAACGTAGATAACCGTTATTGTTCTGAATATGGCTCGCCACTCGCGACAGCGTATCAGCCTGGTTACGGTACAGCCTACTCTGATAGTCAGTTAACATTCAGCAACGCCGCGGATAATACCGACACTGTGTCTGTATCGCGAATGAACAATCAGCCAGTGCGCGATTATTCAGTGAAAGCTGCACCTACAAAAAAAAACTATCCATCAATTATAAATAAAGAGAAAAATCAGCAAGTTGAGCTGACTTTACGTTCAAATGTTTACGATGATGAAGTGTTTATTGATGGGGTGAGCTTTGGCTCTACGCGTTTAGTTACGCGTTTACCGCGTGGTGTGCATAACGTAGAAATACGTAAATTAGGTTATAAGCCTTACAAAGTAAGAGTTGATTTAACTAAAGCACAGACTATTCATGCTAACTTAGTAAAAAAGTCTGAGTCGATTGCTGCACCGGCTTACACTCGCGAGCAACCAAAACCTGTAAGTCGTACAGCAAGCACTAATCGCTCTGCTGATGTACAAAATAATGTTGTAGTTGTGCCCGCTGGTAAATTTAAGATGGGTGATATTAACGGCAATGGTTTAGCAAATGAACGCCCGGTTATTGAAAAAGTGATAGCCAGCTCATTTGCTATGCAAACCAAAGAGGTTACCGTAGGTGCCTATGAAGCGTTTGTAGCAAGTACTGGGTATAAAACACAAGCAGAGCAAAGCAAAGGGTGTGCTTATTATTTAAATGGCGAACCCGTATGGGAAGCTAATTTAAACTGGCGTAACCCAGGTTTTGAGCAAAGCAGCGATTTTCCTGCTGTGTGTTTAACATTTAACGACGCGAAAGCGTACGCCGAATGGCTCTCTGGCGAAACCGGCCAGCAGTACCGTTTACCTAATGAAGTTGAATGGGAATACGCCGCTCGCGCAGGTACAGAAACAGAATACCCTTGGGGTAACGAAATAGGTAAAAATTTAGCTAACTGTGGTTGGTGTGGTAGCGAATGGTCAAACAAACGTGCAGCACCGGTGGGTTCTTTTTCTCCTAACGCATTTGGATTATACGACACCGTAGGCAATGTGTGGGAATGGACAGCTAAAGAGTCGGGCGAATCTGATGTTGCAGTAAGAGGCGGGGCGTGGAACTTTGCACCAAGCCTTGCACGTGCTTCAACACGATTAATTTTAGCGCCAGATTTTAGATCTAACTACATTGGCTTTCGCTTAGTCCGCGAACGATAGCATTTAACCAAGGAAGCCTAGCTTCCTTTTTTCACAAATTAACAAAGGTAGTTGCGCTTTATATTGCTCATCTAATTAGGCATGTTAAAGTGAGTGCAGCTAACATAAGAACGTATTTCAAAGGTCATCCAGCCTCATGTTTAAAAAACTCCGTGGTATTTTTTCAAACGATCTATCGATCGACTTGGGTACAGCCAATACCCTTATCTATGTAAAAGAAGAAGGTATTGTACTTAACGAACCTTCAGTTGTAGCTATTCGTCAAGAACGCGCTGGTGGACCTAAAAGTGTTGCTTCTGTGGGTACAGAAGCAAAACAAATGCTAGGGCGTACACCGGGTAATATTAAAGCGATTCGCCCAATGAAAGATGGCGTAATAGCCGACTTTTATGTAACCGAAAAAATGTTACAACACTTTATAAAACAAGTGCACAACAATAACTTTATGCGCCCAAGCCCGCGTGTACTTATTTGTGTACCGTGTGGTGCAACCCAAGTAGAAAAGCGTGCAATCCGCGAATCAGCAATGGGTGCCGGCGCGCGCGAAGTGTACCTAATTGAAGAGCCAATGGCCGCAGCAATTGGTGCTGGGCTACCAGTATCAGAAGCAACTGGTTCTATGGTTGTTGATATTGGTGGTGGTACTACCGAAGTTGCTATTATTTCACTAAACGGTGTTGTTTACTCATCGTCTGTGCGTATTGGTGGCGATAAATTTGATGAAGCCATTATTAATTATGTACGCCGTAACTTTGGTAGCCTAATTGGTGAAGCAACGGCTGAAAATATTAAACATCAAATAGGCTCTGCTTTTAAAACTGACGAACCAATTGAAATTGAAGTACGCGGTCGTAACTTAGCCGAAGGTGTTCCTCGCTCATTTACACTTAACTCGCACGAAATTTTAGAAGCACTCCAAGAGCCGCTAATGGGCATTGTAAGTGCGGTAATGGTTGCACTTGAGCAGTCGCCACCAGAGCTTGCATCGGATATTTCAGCTCACGGTATGGTTCTGACTGGCGGTGGTGCACTATTAAAAGATTTAGATCGTTTATTAATGGAAGAAACAGGCATTCCTGTGGTTGTTGCCGATGATCCACTTACGTGTGTAGCACGTGGCGGCGGTAAAGCACTTGAAATGATTGATGTTCATGGTGGTGACGTTTTTAGTTACGATTAATGAAATTACTGTTTGGACAAACCATCTCTTTGCAACTGCGACTTTTTGTCGCAGTGCTTTTGAGCATAGTGCTCATTGCGGGCGATAAGTTTACACAAGGCGGCACGGTTGTACGTACGAGCCTTAATACACTTGTCAGCCCATTAATTTACGTTGCCAACCTACCTTACGAAATATTTAGCTTAGGTGCTAAAAGCCTGCATACCCGCGATCAGTTACTGAGTGAAAACGAAGCGCTGAAAAAAAAGCAAATGCTACAAAGCGAGCAATTGCAGCAATACCAATTTTTAGCCCGCGAAAACCAAAAGCTACGTGCTTTACTTGGCTCATCAGCTAAGCAATCTAATCGTAAAAAAATAGCCCAAGTACTTTCTGTACATTCAAACCCTTATAGTCATCAAGTGGTTATTAACCGCGGTACCACCGACGGCCTAAGCGAAGGCCAAGCCGTAATTGATGAAATGGGGGCTGTTGGTCAATTAACAAAAGTAGGCTCTACCACTTCACGCGTGCTACTAATGACCGACACAACCCATGCTACGCCGGTACGCATACTACGAAACGACGTACGCACGGTAGTCGAAGGCATAGGTAAAATTAACGTTGTTAAGCTTTCGCATGTACCTCATAGCCTTGATGTGCGCATTGGCGATGTACTCGTGACCTCGGGGCTTGGGGGGACGTTTCCTGAAGGTTATCCGGTGGCCGTTGTCACCGAAATAAACCGCGATGAAGGGCGCCCATTTGCTCAAGTATTTGCAGAGCCTATTGCACAGCTAGACCGTATTCGTTTGTTGGTTATTTTATGGCGCAATCAACAGGAGCAAATCAGCGATGATTAATCGTTATTCATTGTTAATTGCCCTAAGCATCTTTTTTGCTTTAATTATGGCATTAATGCCACTGCCTTTTTCGTTTGAGCCCTTCAGACCTGATTGGGTGTTACTGGTATTAATGTACTGGTCGCTGGCAGTGCCGCATAGATTAAATATTGGTACCGCGTGGGTTGTTGGCCTACTCATGGACTTAGCCTTAGGCTCGCCATTAGGGGTTAACTCACTCACGTATTCTATTTGTATATTTGTGACCGCAAGTAACTTTCAAAAAATACGTAACTTTTCGCTTTGGCAGCAAAGCTTATTAGTGGGCTTATTTTTAACCTTGTATCACTTAATGCAATTTTGGTTAAATCACTTTTTATTAGGTGTTTATTTTAATCCACAATACCTGTGGCCAGTGGCGACCGGTATGGTCAGCTGGTTTTGGGTCTTTTTACTTCTTCGCAAATACCGTAGACATTTTAGGATCAGGTAATGACAACCGCAGTATATTTGGCATCAGCCTCCCCGCGACGTAAAGAGTTGTTGAGTCAGTTAGGCATTGAGTTTGAACAATTTAGTGTAGATGCAGACGAAACCCCACTTGCAAACGAGCAGCCTCATGCATTGGTTGAGCGCTTAGCCCGCTTAAAAGCGCAAACAGGCGTAGCGCTTGGTTACACAGACCGCCCAGTGCTTGGTAGCGATACTGTGGTTGTTATTGATAACGAATCGTTGGGTAAACCACGCGATAAAAACGATTTCATAACAACACTTAAACGTTTATCTGGTAATACACATCAAGTGCTTACTGCCGTTGCTTTTGCTACACAAACAGATGTACTAAGTTGTGTGGTGAGTACCGATGTGACCTTTAAAACCCTCAGCGATGAAGAAATAAATAGCTATTGGGAGTCAAACGAGCCACAAGATAAAGCCGGTGGTTATGGCATTCAAGGCTTAGGTGGTCGCTTTGTTACACACATTGCGGGTAGCTATTTTGCTGTTGTAGGCTTACCTTTATACGAGACCGAACAATTATTACAAGCATTCTTAAGAAGGTAACATGAGTACAGAATTACTAATAAATGTCACGCCAAGTGAAAGCCGTGTTGCCCTAATCGAAAACGGTGTATTACAAGAAATTCAACTAGAGCGTATAGGCAACCTAGGTATTGTAGGCAATATTTACTTAGGAAAAATAAGCCGCGTACTGCCAGGCATGCAAGCTGCTTTTGTTGATATAGGCCTAGAAAAAGCCGCTTTTTTACATGCATCAGACATAGTCAATAGCGCCTCAATAGTTGAGGGTGTAGACGACGAGCCGATTAAAAAAGTACAAGACATACGTGAGCTAGTACGCCAAGGCCAGTACATTATGGTGCAAGTGGTTAAAGACCCACTAGGCACTAAAGGAGCAAGGCTTACTACCGATATCACTATCCCTTCGCGCTATTTAGTGTTTATGCCAGACGCTACGCATGTAGGTGTTAGTCAGCGTATTGAAACCGAAGAAGAGCGTGCGCGACTTAAAAAAATAGTGGCAGAATACGGCGACGATAATGGCAGTTTTATTGTTCGTACAGCGGCAGAGGGCGCCAGTGAAGCGGAGCTAAGACACGATGCTGAATTTTTACGAAAACTATGGCAAAAAATTGTATCACGTCGTAAAAAAACCAATAAAGCCAGTATATTACACGAAGACTTAACGCTTGCATTTAGAACCCTGCGCGACTACGTAGGTGAAGATATGGAGCGCATTAGAGTTGACTCTAAGCTAACCTATCAAGAACTAAAGCTGTTTACTGAGGAGTTTGTGCCTTTGCTTTCGCAGGCACTTGAGTACTACCCAGGTGAGCGCCCAATTTTTGACTTATTTGACGTTGAAACCGAAATTCAAAAAGCATTGCATCGTAAAGTCACGCTTAAGTCGGGCGGCTATTTAATTATCGACCAAACCGAAGCGATGACCACAGTTGATGTGAATACAGGTGCGTTTGTAGGGCATCGTAATTTAGAAGAAACCATTTTTAATACCAATGTGGAAGCCACATCAGCCATTGCTAGGCAGCTACGCCTGCGTAACCTAGGCGGTATTATTATTATCGATTTTATCGATATGATCAGCGAAGATCATAAACGCAGAGTATTACATTCTCTAGAGTCAGCACTATCTAAAGACCGTGCAAAAGCCAACATAAACGGCTTAAGCGCATTAGGCTTAGTAGAAATGACCCGTAAGCGCACCCGCGAAAGCCTTGAGCATATTTTGTGTGATGTATGTCCGGCTTGCTCTGGACGCGGCTCACAAAAAACAGTCGAAACCGTATGCTATGAAATACTGCGCGAAATAGTGCGCGTTAATCGTGCCTACGATGCCGATAAATTCATGGTGTATGCGGCGCCTGCAGTAAGTGAAGCCTTACTCAATGATGAGTATCATAACCTTGCCGAACTTGAACTATTTATTGGTAAGCAGGTCAATATTCAAACAGAGAGCCTATACAGCCAAGAGCAGTTTGATGTGGTAATGATGTAATGAAAACGAAAGCGGTCTGTTTTTTTTGTTTTAGAAAGTTATGGCAAACCTGCGCCATAATTTTAGTATTACTGGCCGTGATTGTTTCTATTTTAAAGTACACCTTACCTTATGCAAACGACTACAAAGGCGATATAGAAACCTACCTGCACGATAAATTTGCCATTAGTCTTTCTATAGGCGCAATCTCTGCCAGTTGGCATGGCGCCGGCCCTGCCTTGGTATTAGAAGAGCTCTCCTTTAAGGATAACGAAACTGCGCCTATATCGCTCACTATTGCCAAAACAAGCTTAGAACTTAACCTATGGGAGAGCATTAAAGCCTTTCAGTTAAAGTCTAATTACTTTGTTATTAATGGCTTTCATACCAGTGTAAATATTCAAAATTTATTTAATAACACTAATAACGATGATGTTTCGTTTGAACAAAAAGAGCTAATTGAAGAGCTATTTTTAGGAGATGCAGGGCATTTTGCTATTGAAAATTCGAGTATTAATTTCATTTTAGAAGACGGTAGAGAGCGCAAGCTATTACTCGAAAACATAGTATGGCAAAACCAAGATGAACAACATTTAGGAAGCGGCAGCCTCGCCTTGCCCGGCATTAGTGTGGGTAGCTTTGACGCACGTATCGCGCTTAGTGGCAAAACTATAGAGCAAATTGCGGGTGATATTTACGTTCAAGCAAATAGCGTAGATGTGTCTAATTGGTTGGCGCAATATATTAATACTGAAAAACAACAGCTTTACACCGACATAAACTTAAAGTCTTGGCTTAAGCTCGAAAATGGTTTTATCAGCGATGTAAAAATGCAGTGGTTACCTAGCTTTGTGCACTGGCAAAACAACCAACAAGCTAAACAAGTAAGCTTAAGCGAAGGGGGGGTTCATTTATTTCCTGAGGCAAACGCTTGGCACTTAAAAAGCACGGGCCTAACATTTAGTAATAACGACACAACCTGGCCAAGTCTAGAATTTGAGGCAAACTTAGGTAAGCAAAATAAAGTGTGGCTGCAGCAGGTTGATCTTTCTTTACTGAGTAACTTGGCGTCGTTAACTAATTTTGAAGCATTACAGCCACTTTTAAACCGCAAACCAAGTGGTTTTATCGATCAAGCCTACCTAGAACTTAATCCAGATGAGCAATGGCAGTTATGGTTTTCAGCTAATAATATTGGCTGGCAAGAAGTGTCTGGTATTCCTGCAGCGCAGGCGCTTAGAGTCTCGGGGCTTATAAATCAGCAGCGCGGGCGAGTGCAGCTATTTGGCGAAAACGGGACTTTAATAACCGGCGACAGCTTCAGTAAAAATATTGATTACAACCAAATTAATATCGATCTGGATTTAGCAAAAACAGATAATTACTGGAATGTAAGCAGTAATAATATTTGGTTTGATAATAACGAAGTTACCTTAGCGGCTGAGTTAAATGTAAGCCTTAGCGACCATCCTCGCTTAGATCTATACGCAGAAGCCTATGCAGAGGATGCCACAGTAGCTGGGCACTACTTTCCGTTAAAGGCAATGAGCCCTCAACTTGTAAGCTACTTAAACGGTGCAATAAAAGGGGGCGAAGTAGCTAAGGCGCAAGTATTATTTGCAGGTCCGCTTTCGGGTTTTCCTTTCACCGATGGCAGCGGCCAATTTGATGTACTCGCGCAAATAGATAATGCAACGTACGCGTTTGACCCCAATTGGCCGGCAGTAACTAACGCCAATGTGCAGCTGCATTTTGCCAACGAGCGAATGGATATTTATAGCCAGCAAGGCCAGTTAGTTAATTTAGAAGTAGGCGATAGCGTGCAAGTGAGTATTGCCGATTTAATGCACGCTGATGAACTCATTGTACAAATAGATAAACGCGCGCAAATGGAAAAACTGCATGACTTTTTTGCAGCCACCCCGATTTCAAACCCACTGGCCAATATTTTTGAAGTGGTGCAAGGTAAAGGTCAAGCCGATGCAAGCGTAACTCTTTTAATTGGCTCTAAATTTAAAGGTGGAGCCAGTGTCAGCGGCAAAGTAAAACTAAACGATTTGCCTGTTTATATTGCAGCCCCAGGCATTGCGCTTGAAAAACTAAGCGGCGAGCTCAGCTTTGAAAACGATACAATTAGCATGCAAAACGCCAGCGCTACATGGTTGGGTATGCCGCTTAGCATTAACTATAATAGTGCAAGCGAAGCACAGCAGTACACCGCTAATATTGATATAACGGCCTTACTAAATGCAGATACACTAACAAACCAGGCGCAAGGTGTACTGAAAGGGTACCTGAGTGGGCAAAGTGAAGTTGATATAGGCCTTGCACTTAATTTTACTGAGCAAGGATTTAATTACCGCGCTCAGGTAAGCTCAGAGCTACTAGGGTTAACGAGCACGCTACCAGCGCCCTATGGCAAAACAAGTGAACAGGTTTGGCCGTTAACGGGCATAGTGCAAGGCGATGATATTTCAAATCTTATTACGGCTAATGCTAATCAGCAGCTATATTTTAATGCGATTTTAGAAAACGGTCAGCCGCAATTTAGTAATATGCATATTGTTCTTGGTGAGCAAGATTTAGGGCTAAATCAAAAAGATTTAAGCGTTAATATTAACCTTGAACAAACGCAACTAGAAGCATGGTTTGAATTAATAGACCAAATAATTAAAGCCGCTCAAGCTAAGCCAGACCAGCAGTCTGAGGGTATTATGCCGCCATTAAATGAAGTGGTTGCGCATATTGACAAGGTTAATGCTAGCGACATTATTTTTAACGATTTTGAAATGCGCTTAGCGCCCCAGCAAAACGACTTATATTTAAAGCTTAATGCCAAAGAGCTGCGTGCTGACGTGTTTATTCCCAACTCTCAGCCAAGCCAGCCGATACGTATAAATAGCGATTACTTAAGACTTAACTTTGCACCTAAAGTAGAAGAAGATCTTGAGATCACCGATGTACTGCCAGAGCAAAACCTAGCGTGGCTTAACACAGTACCTGCCATTGAATTTGAATGTGCAGATTGTAAAGTGGCAAGTTATCAGCTTGATAAAGTGAGCGCTTCGCTGGTCGGTGAAGGCGACAAGCTCACTATTTCTGAGCTTGTGGTTGATAAGGGCGACCATATTTTACGTACCAAAGGGCAATGGCAAGGTGGCTTTACGCAATTTAATGGTGAACTTAAAAGTGACGATATAGGCGCGCTATTTGATGAATTTGATATCACCACCGCAATAAAAGACTCAAAAGCCGATATTAACTACAACCTTGCTTGGCAAGGCGCCCCGTATAACTTTGATATACCAAGTTTGGGCGGTGAAGTTAAGTGGGATTTAGGCGAAGGCCACATTGCTGAAATAAGTGATGGTGGGGCACGTGTGTTTTCGTTACTTAGCCTTGACTCGCTAGTGCGTAAATTAAAACTCGATTTTAGAGATGTATTTTCAAAAGGCTTTTTTTACAACAGCTTAAAAGGCTCTATGCAGCTAGATAAAGGTATAGCCTACACAAAAGATACCAAAATGGATGGCGTGCCAGCCGATTTAACGATTAACGGCTATGCTAATTTAAACACCCTTGAAATAGATTACGATTTAGCTGTGGCACCACAAGTAACATCTAGTATTCCGGTTATTGTGGCTTGGATGGTTAATCCCGTCACAGGGCTTGCCGCTTTAGCGCTTGATAAGGTTATTCACTCAGCAAGGGTGATCTCCGAAATTAACTTTAAAGTAACCGGCAAAATGAATGACCCTGTGGTACAAGAGCTTGAGCGTAAAAGTAAAGAAGTTACCTTACCGCAAGCTGCACAAAATCAGCCGCAAGCGGCCAGTACTCTCACACTTAAAGATGCCGCGGTAACAGCAACACAATGAGTACGCTAAACGCTAATATAATTGCTTTGCAAATGTGCTCAGGCACCAACCCCGACGAAAACATGGCAACCCTTGGCGAGGCGTTAAATAAACTCCCCGCAGCCAGGCCAATGCTTGTATGTTTACCCGAGGCGTTTTTAGTATTTAGTAAAAGTGGCCATGATACGCTAGCGGTTGCTAAACGTATTACACACTATAAGCAGCAATTAAGTGCATTGTGTAAAAAGCATAATATTTGGTTAAATGCGGGCACTATCCCTGAGCCACACAAAAATAATAAATACTTTGCGGCCTCGCACTTATTTAATAGCCAAGGTGAATGCGTAGCCACGTACAATAAAATGCATTTATTTGATGTTGATGTGGCCGATAAAACCGCCAGCTATCGAGAGTCAGACTTTACTCAAGCAGGCGATGATGTGGTGGTTGTTGCTACACCGTTTGGTAAAATTGGCTTAACAGTATGTTATGATTTGCGCTTTAGCGGATTATTTAGCGCACTTACGCGCCAAGGGGCTGAAATAATTTTAGTGCCCAGTGCTTTTACAGTCCCTACAGGGCAAGTACATTGGCAACCCTTATTAAAAGCACGCGCAATAGAAACGCAGTGTTACGTTATTGCAGCTGCGCAGTATGGAACACATCAAAATGGCCGCCAAACATACGGCCACAGTATTATTATTTCACCATGGGGCGAGCAAATAGCAACGCTTGAAAGTGGGGTAGGGTTTATAAGCGGTTACGCCGACCTAAACCAGTTAAATAAAATTAGAAGAGATATGCCCGTGCAATCTCATCAACGATTTAGAGAGCATTTATTATGAATTCGGTTGAACAGCATTTATTACACGACAGCCAGCTAAATCGAGAAGAACTCGAAAAAACGCTTGGGTATATTCATCAGCACAAAGTGGATTACGCCGATTTATACTTTCAATCAAGCCATCATGAGTCATGGGTGCTTGAAGACGGCTTAGTAAAAGAAGGCTCGTACAATGTTGAGCGCGGAGTAGGTGTGCGTGCCGTTTGTGGTGAAAAAACAGGATTTTCTTACTCTGATGCCATTAACCTTGAAGCGTTAAACAAAGCCGCAACGGCAGCTCGTAGCATTGCCGATGCAGGCGAAGATAAAACCATTAAAGTATTTAGCGATGTGAAAGCAAAAGAGCAATTTGCCCCGCATCAGCCAATATCAAGCATGAGTGACAGCGATAAAGTGAGTTTATTGCGTGAGCTTGAAAACTACATACGCGAACTCGCCCCTGATGCTGAGCAAGTAATTAGTTCAATGTCGGCTGTATACGAAGAAGTGTTAATTGCTGCCAGCGATGGCACGTTTGCTACCGATATACGCCCGCTTATTCGTTTAAACTGCTCCGTTTTACTTGAAAAAAATGGCCGCCGTGAGCGCGGTGGTGCAGGGGGCGGCGCACGCTTAGATTATGGTTACTTTAAAGAACTAGTTGAAGGCAAGCCACGTTGGATGGGCTTTGCCGAAGAAGCAGTACGCCAAGCTAAAGTAAACTTAGAGGCAATTGATGCACCAGCTGGCACAATGGAAGTTGTGTTAGGCAATGGCTGGCCTGGCGTGCTTTTACACGAAGCGGTAGGCCATGGCCTTGAAGGCGACTTTAACCGTAAAGGAGCTTCGGCATTTAGCGGTAAAGTGGGGCAAAAAGTAGCGTCTGAGCTGTGTACAGTAGTTGATGATGGCACCATGGCCGATCGCCGCGGTTCACTTAACGTTGACGATGAAGGCACACCTGCAGCTTATAACGTACTTATCGAAAACGGTATTTTAAAAGGTTACATGCAAGATAAGCTCAATGCGCGTTTAATGGGTGTAAACCCAACGGGTAATGCACGTCGTGAGTCGTATGCGCATTTACCTATGCCGCGTATGACCAACACCTACATGCTAGGGGGCGAGCATAGCCAAGCCGATATTATAAGCTCAGTTAAAAAAGGGGTATTTGCACCAAACTTTGGTGGCGGCCAAGTAGATATTACTTCAGGTAAGTTTGTATTTAGCGCATCAGAGGCGTACTTAATTGAAAACGGTAAAATTACCCAGCCAATTAAAGGTGCAACACTGATTGGTAATGGCCCAGAGGTGATGCAGCATATCTCTATGGTAGGCAACGATTTAGCCCTTGATAAAGGCGTCGGTGTCTGCGGTAAAGATGGCCAAAGCGTACCTGTAGGGGTAGGTCAACCAAGCCTTAAAATAGACCAACTTACAGTCGGTGGCACCGCATAAAACAATAAAGCGCGAAGCAATTCGCGCTATATAGGTTACCAATGCGAGGTTTACGCCTCGCTTTGCTCTTCTTTGTTCTTCTTCGTCTGTTCGTACCACAAAGCCATAAAACACTCAGTTAATTTATGCTCTATTTCAAGTGCTTTGTTGGTTGGGCAAAATAGCGTAAAGCTTGCTTTAAACTCACCAAGCTCTGTAGTGCCAAAATGAATAACCGGTGCCGGACCCGAAATTTTGGCATCGAGTTTACGCTCTATCATCGAATTATAACGTGTTGCTACATCGTGAAACTCTTCGCAGTATAGTTTTGCCTGATTGACTAATTCGTCATGAATAACATAAGGGTTAAAGCTCTCTCTGCGTACAATAGTAAAATGATGAGTAACAAAGCGCTTTACATAATTAAGGTTTTTAATTGAGCTGGTGATCAGCTTATTATTTGGTATATAAATTGTTTTGCGCGAAAACTGATAAGTGTGCATGTCTATTTCATGCATGGTGGTTTTTACCCAGTCTGTTTCGGCTACTTCGCCAAAATAGTCACCCACTTGTATCCAATCACCTACTCTAAATGGGCGGGTGGTAACCAGGTAAAAAAAGCCTATAACGCATTGTATAAACTCGCGTGTTGCAAGCACTATAGCCACTGCAAACGCAGCAATAGACAGCGCAAAATTTTGTATTTCGGTCGACCATACAAATAGCAGCGACAGCACCATAACAAAATTAATAAAGTGCTTAATGTTATGAGTGATGTAACGAATGTCTTTTTCTTTTTTTTCTGCGCGGTTTCTTGCTAGTTTATCAACCAGTACTTTAAGCACAAATGCAATGGCAAGCACGAGCACAGAAACTAAAAAAGGGTGCATGAGTATGTCTTTAATCATAACTTCCAAATACGAGTAGCAATAGGCACGCTAAGTATATTGAGTAATCAAACCAATTAGCAAATTTAAGCTACATAAAATCACTTATACCAATTGTATTAAGTTATGAGCCATTTATAGCAATAGCTGAATAGCGTGATAACCCTATTAGCGCTTTATTTTGCACGCTAGAATGGCTAATACTTAATTAAACCGGTATTACTTAGCAGCTAGGCTGTTTGCTCTGTAATAGAGACCTGCGTGTGTTTAGCGTGTTTTTGGCAAAACAATACAAGCTCAATGGCAGCGATAAAAATAAGTGTGTAACCTAGGGTTTCTATGCCTTCCTCAATAATATTTTTAACGACCCGAACGTATTGTTCTCCCATAACTGAGTGCCAAAACTCGCCCTTGCCCATCATTCTCGAAAAAGCGAGTAAGGTCACTAAGCCAGATAGACAAATACCATAGCTCGGTGTTTGCGCATAGGCTTTTAACGAGCTGTAAATAAAGCCTCGTTGGGCTTTTAAGTAAAGTAGTACGCTCGCTAATAGCGTATATACAATTGCTTGCCATGCGCCATCAAATACATACATATCTAGGTAGGTGTCAAATTCTCTAACAAACATAGCAGCCGACAAAGCAGCCAGTAACAGCGCAGCTATTTTAAGATCAGAGTGAATACGTGAGGCGCAGAAAAACAGCATACAACTTAAAAACGTTAAAATATCTTGCATGTGTTCGGTTAGTGTTTCTTCACTGTAAAGTGCATTTTGCTGTAAATCAAAACCTTCAAGCTGAATTAAAAAAGCCACACCTGCTAAGCATAATAAGTAAATAAAAGATCGCAGTAAAAACATATAAAAGCTCAAATAGAAAACAATGCGCGGCAGTTTAATTATAAAAATAGCTAAAAGCCAAAACATTATAGAAACTTTTTATAAATTTATCGGTCTAAGTTTTTGCTGTTAAATTAATTGGTTATGTTTTTAATTTATGTATTTATGATGTGTTTTTTGTAATAAGTTGAGTTAATTAGTTGTGCTGCATAGGGTTAAATGCGTTAAGCATAAAAAACCCTTACTAAAACATAGTAAGGGTTTTTAACGTTATAAGCAGAATTTGCTTAGCGCATCGTCTCCCCGTACTCTGTACATCCAAATCTGGAAATACTCTGGAAACCTACACTTTACCTAGTCTAGAAGGCTTTTCCAGAAAAAGTGAAAAATAGCAAAGAAATTTGGACTTTTTTGAGGTCTGGAAAATAGTTTTCCAGATCTATTCATATTTAATATATCCTAATTTTGACAGTAGCTTTGTCTATCTTTTGATGATTAATTTTTATTATTTAAAGAGTATTTCTTTAGGGGAGCTAGTAAGTATTTCAGCACCCCAAATTAATTGTCATCAGGGAGTTTCATGTTGCGCATATGGTAAATTTGGTTTGCCATTAAGCGTGCCATTTCATTTACACTCAAAAAATCAATTCGTCCATTTGGTAGCTTTCTCATATTTTTTAATCCATCCATCGTTATATTCCCATTGAAATGACATTTACCGTGTTTCATTTGAACACTGAGATAGTGAAATCTCAACTCAAACTCTTCTCTAGTATGGGGAGTATCATATGTCTCAAGCTTCATAACTTCTCCAGTGTTAATTGTAGGTTATATGTGCAACAGTTTTGAAATCAATTTCTAACCGCCAAATAATGTTAGTGTTAATAGCGCGATAGAAAGACTTTTCATTTATAGCAAGGAAGCACCCTTCATTCATCGGTGCTCCTTTATAGTCATCCAATACACGACCTGACTTCCAGTAACCTCTTGTGATGTCAGAGCTATTAATATTGGTAATTTGCATAAAATGATATGCGGGGTTTGCAGGTGTAAACCCTCCAAAATATGCAGGATTGGCTACCACATTAGCGCAGGTGTCAAGGTCACTTACACTGGATTGATTGATTTGTTCGGTAGATAAAAATCTGCCAGAAATCAGTGGGATGCTTTGTTGTGACTCTGCAATATATGCTGTTAGTCTAACAAACTTTAGCTCACCTTCTAACAATAGTCTCTCACAGTAGTCTAAATAAACTTTTCCTTCATGAACTGGAGTAATTTTATTAGATTTAAACCATTTATCAACAGGAGAGTTAAAGTTGATGATGCGTTCTTTGGTTAGTGAATTAGGATTATATTGTCTAAATAGACTCCCTATGTATTCATAGTTCTTTTCAGACGCATTATCAGTAAGCGCTACTTGGAATACATAAAATACTTTATCCTTCCAACGTTGGGGAGGAGTAGTGCTACTAGAGTAACCTTCAGCCAATAACTCTTCCAACTCTAAAGCCTTTTCAATTGGTAATGGTGAGCAGATCTCCCTCATCATCTTTTCGGCTTTAGCTACGACTTCATTATTTATAGCACCATATTGAACAAGTTTATCCCACTCATACTTGATAGTCTCAGCCCATTCTGGTAACTCTATTTCATCATGATTTAAAGAATTATATTTATTAAAACGATGCCTAAGTATGTTTAATGCATCTTGTGCTGATTGAGATTCCTGTATTACAGCTTTATTAGCTAGTTTAGTTAAAACAGAATACCTCCCTGTGTGTCTACAGTTGTTTAATATAGATTCAAAATCTAGCGTGTCCGCAAGTTGATCCCATAACTTTAGATTAAAAGGTATTAGCTCAATTGCACCACAAATAATATCTGAGTGTGATCCTGAGTCCATAGAGAATGCTTTTGGGCTGAAAAATTTAATAAAAGAAGGATAAGATTTTGATAGCCAAGATGTTAACTCAGCTGCTTTTTCTCTTCTTAGCCAAGCAGGGTGGTTAAGAGTATGGCATAAAAGTTGTGTTAGACTTTCCTCAAGACTACTCCCCACTTTATTATTTGATTTTTCCTTTGTGTAGCTAGTAATGTATTCTGAAGTATCTCCGACTATTATATTGATATGCTCAATAGTATACTTTAGTAGTTTATTTTGTATGTCATGTGATGACCGCTTCCCCAGCCAATCAACTAGCCCTTCAGCTATTTGCCAGCGCTGAGTGTTTGTTTCATTTAAAATAAGTGAAGAAAATAGTTTTACTATTTCTGGGACTGAGTCGGTGGTTTGTGCCAATAGAAAACGACTTCTGCTAGTTGTTGATAGGCTTTCTCCCCAAATAGTCCAACCACCACCTTGCATTGCCTCCATCCCTGCTAAAATTTTACTTGTTGCACTCGAGAAATTATTTCGGCGAAGTAAACTCTCAGCGTTATCTAATAACTTCTCTGCAATTTGGGTTACTGACTGTTTACCAAATATACCAGGAATAACCATATCATCAGAGTTACGGCCTAAGTTTTCATCTTTATGCACATCAGCATTTGGAGCTAACGACTCATCATTATCTGTAATTTCCTCTTTTTCAATCTCATTGATCAGAGTTAATTCAGTTTGAAACTTTGTTTCAAACTGCTCTCTGAGTCCCTCGGAAATAATTGAAAAAATTGTATTAATAAACTGAGCTTTACTTAATTCGTCATTAAATTCTGACTCACAGATTATTTCTAATCTATCAAAAGCTTTACTCACTGAACTTTGGTCATCTGAAATATTATTTAAGATTAATCCATATGCTTGGGTAAAGCTGCTATAATGGCGATCGTCTCCAAATTGAAAACATTCTAGAAGAGCCCAGCAAAGCTGCCAGTCAGCAACTTTATAAATATTTTTAACAATCAATACTATGCAATCTTGCTCGTCAAGAGCATTGCCAGGAAAGCGAGATCCCCTAAGTTCATTGAGCCGGTCAATGTTATCTCGAGTGACTTCGATGTGCATCTGTTCTAATGTGCCATATGTTTGTGTAATAAAGTAATCTACAGCAATTTTATACTTACCTTTTACACACAAGGCACCAATAAGATCTCTTTTGGCGTATCTAACAAATCTTTGAAAAGTCATTTCTCCGCTAGCTGCGTCAAGTATACCTGCAATATCTTTGATAACTTCATGTTTTAAGTTCGAAGTAGTACTTAAAGATTCGAGTGCGGTAATGCATAAACCAAATTGGTCCTCTTTATACCAGCTTGGCCCCATTGAAAGAGATAAAACTCTCTCATAGGTTCTTTTTGCTTCCTCTTGTGCGTCTAATTTTTTATATAAAGCAATTATTTCTAAAAGCTCAGGGATCAGTTCATATCTATTTTTAAGATTTTGACTTACATACTTGTTCCATTGATGAACTAAATTGAAAACAAGATCTTCTGATTGAGAATCTATTTTTTTTCTCGTTAAACACTCAATCGTATTCTTAAGTATTCTTCTAAATCCCTCTGAATATATTCCATATTGAGTATCAAACTGAGTATTAAGATGGTTTATTAAATAGCTAATTTTGTTTTCAAAACTTTGAGATATCGTCTCAGCTAATTCCTTGTAAATTAGCGGGAAAATACCCTCAGGTATGTTATATGAATCTTGCCATTGCTCTCGCTCTGACAAAACAAACTTTATATTATCAATAACGCTTTTATTGAGTATATCCCATACATTTTCTAGCTCTTTAGCATCACTACTTTGATTGTATTTTCTTGCTTTGCCACTACACCAAGCAACTATTTTACAGATGGAGCTTATGCTTTCTTCCCAGTTGTTATTAGTGAATGGGATAAAATTCGGACATTTAAAGCAAGTTTTAGCATATGCTTTTAGTCGCCAGTCAGACATGTTTTGAATGAAAAGGTATTCATCACTCGTGATTCCGTCTTCTCCGATGAAGGTAAAGGAGCTCAACTCTTCAATTTCTTTACTAAAGGTTTCTATAATTTCTTTTGGCGCATTGAGAGTTAAAAGAGCGCTAGTAGCTACACTATTTAGTTTATTAACTCCACCACCACATTCAGCAATGATGGTTAGAAGGTCATTAAAAACTACTGTAAGTATACTTCTATTGGCAGTTAAGCCGTAATAGCGACATAACTCAAAATAAATAGGAATCGAGGATAAAATAATTCCTGTGTAGTCACTGATAGGACCTCGATAGATCTTGCGTAGCTCTGAAATAGGCACGTAGTGTTCCAGTAGGCACATTGCGGTTGCTTGGGAGTTAGCTACCATTTCGTTTTTGAACGCATCGCTATACTCTTTATTTTTTGCGTTGGATGAAATAACTTCCGACCAATAAAGTTGAAAGTTCACGAACTTCTTATAAGCGGATTCGTCACCAAGTCGAGTTTTAAGCATGAAAAGTTGAGAGTACAAGCTAAAGAAGTTCATAAATTCGTCATATGGAATCCCATCTCCACTTAATAAATTTTCAAACTTGTCCTCAATAAACATCTCTGTAGTTCTTGTTAGATTGAGAGCTTCTTGATTAGCTTCTTCATTCGAGAGGTGTAAAACTATTTTGAAAGATTCTTGAGGAGGTATTATTAACTGACCATACCTAACTACATGTTGCAAAACTTCTTCTTGTTTCCCAATAGAAATAAGTGCTCCAGCTGTCAAACTAGCTGATTGAGCAAATAAAACGCTATAGCGGAAATTAATTCTTTGGGACAATAATAATATTCGAACTGTTTCAGCTAAATCACCTAACAGTGTTGCAGCCTCTAAGGTTTTATGAATATCAATTTGCAAAGTGTCAGGCTCTACTCCTTGTAGGACACATTTATCTACCCAACTTTGATTACATAATAGAATTACATGAGATTTATCATCATTCTCTATCTTGAGGCCGTGATAAATTAAATTAAGTAAGCCGTATTGACTCTTTTGATTTTTTTCACAAAACTCAAATAGTCTCAGTTGAATACTCTTCTCAAGCAATTGAGTTTTTTCAACCAAAAAGTCTGAAAATGATGAGTGATAGACGGTTGTTTCATTCTCATTTAAAAGTAAGTGTTTTATTCTACTATGAGTACTTATTAGAATAGCTTGTTCGCTTTTATTTAAAATCTCCGAAAAGAAACTAATAGGAATCCCCCATCGTAATCGAGCAACAATTGCTAATAGATTTACCGCAGCTTCATCGTTTTTTAACTGTGACCAAAGTAAATCGTAGTAATTTCGGATTGTTCCATCAATCAGGGGGAAATCAGATAACTCTTTTTTAGTTAATCCTGAGTTTACTAGGTCTATTAAATAGCGAAGGTATAGAGGGTGTCCTTGAGCTCTTTCACAAATTAAGTTTACAGTTTTAGGTACTGCAAATTCATTATATAGGTTGGTATAGCAGAAACTTTGGGCTGAATTATATTTCAGGGGAGGGAGCGAAATACATAAACTTTTATTCAACCTTTGTCCCAATTGAGCTTCAAATTGTTCATAGTTAGGGGCTGCTAGAACAATAATCAAGCCTTTAGGTAGTTGTATTGGTAAAAGCCCAATGAACTTACTTAATAAAGCAGGGTCATGCCGAGAAATTTCGTCAAGCCCATCAATAAATAAAATACCTACTTTTTTATTTAAATCATATTTATTGCAAGCTATGGAAAGGAGCTGTTCTGTTTCTTTTATTAACCTGTGGTAATCATAGTTATCTGTCCTTATAGGAGTCCCGTTTATTAATTTTGATACTTGCATATTTAGCCAATTAAAGAACTCTATAGGCTGTGCTAGCTGTACTGCATTTTTGGACTTCTGACTTTGCGAAAAGCAATAAGTAGCGAAGTGTTCAAGTGAGTCATTCAATGGGGAGTAAGTATCACAAAAAGTGGATTTTCCTATCCCATGAGCGCCGTTAATGAACCTATAACTATTGCAATTTTTGGTGAGTAGTTCATCAAACTGCTTCACGAATTCAAATCGTGAAGCTATGGTTTCATTATTAGACAAACTTTCTTCTTGTGTTATTGGAATATCATTTTGAGCTAAAAAATGTCGTAGTGTGAAAGTTGAAATGACATGTAATGTTTTCTCAATTGAAACTCGAATTATTCCAACGCAAGCTTCATCGCATATTAAAGCAGCTCCAGAAAAGCCTTTATAACTACTTAGAGATAATTCTTGGTTAATACTAATTTCGATGTCAGATTTTAGTTTTGTAGCTTCAAAAGTTTGGATTATTTTTCCTTCTAAACGGTGACCGATTGTTAGTTTAGCTACTGGCCATCCATAAGAGTAGAACTTTGAACCATCTAGTGGCATCTGACAACTGATAGTTAACGGAGTTAAGTCGGGTTCTGAGTCGAGCTCTAATAGAGCTACATCTAAGCTCTCATCATAATCCAGCACTTTTGCTTTGTGAGGTAATTTGGTTGTGCCATATTCAAAAACAACATCAACCTCATTGTTACTCTCAGTCGGATCTTCCAAACAATGGCTTGCTGTCAATACTAATTTTGAAGACACAAGAAAGCCAGTTCCTGACTCCTCACCACATTGAATTCTACATGTCGCTGATTGTGCTGTTTTATCTAGCATCTTAATCCTTTTTGATATTAATCCAATTTGTAGCATTTTCTACAACTGTGAAAGTTGCTCCAGTGGTTGTTTGATAGTTTTTAAGCTTCCTAGATGCTGAGGTTGAATAGTTAAAGTAAATAGTTCTCATAAAATTCGCTTCTCTATCAACGATTGCACAAAGGGGTTCTAAATCGGGGTGATTATGATTTCCACTACCATTAGTTGAAATAAAAAATGCCGGTGCATCTATCAATTTTAGGAGCTCTGGGCTGGTGTTGTGGATACTACCGTGATGAGATATTTTTATTGCATCAAACTCTAAGTTATCGCCTTGAGCTTTCATTGCATTTAATTCAACTATAATATCTTCGGCCCAAGCGTCAGCTAGCATAAGTACTCTAACACCGTCTAACTCAATTATAGTTGCAATTGAACTTCCATTTGTTTTTGACTCATCAGGTGAGTATATATCCTCAAGCTTTATATTTTGGCCAGAAGATGTTAATTCTGGGAGCTTGGTATTTTCTTCTTGCCTATGTTCTAAGCTTAGCTCAAATGCATCATCGACAATTGTATTTGATGTAACAGATTCAGTAAGTCCATAACGCTTTAGCTCTTTTTTCCATGAGTGTAGAAGTTCTTGTAGTCTTAACTTTGTAGGGGTTATAACTTTTATTGAACCATTAGGAAGAGATGTGTATGAATTCTCTTCTACGCATATGTTTTTTAAACCATGTTTCTCATTCCAACAATATCGACCTTTATTTATCAAAGTTGCTAGTGTACTGCCTTGTCTAGCGCTAATTTCTTCTACTTGCTCAGTTTCTGCAATTAAATTCTTGGGGTGACCTCTTCTTATGAACGATTTCAGGATTTCTAAGCTTTCCTGTGAAATTTCAGAACTATTTGGTAATGAAAGGCTTCGAAGACTATTGTGCCAAACTTTTTTGATCGAGATAACTTTACTTAATATTTTACTTTCGTTCAGTAATAAAAGTCGGATAATTCCGCCAATATGATCAGCATCAATATGAGTTACAATAACTAAATCTAGAATATTACCTTTACTCGCTAAGTTATCGAGATCTTGTTTTATGTGTTTATCGAAGGTCTTTGCATAACCGCCATCGATCAAAATATTAGTATCGGAAGAGCAAATCAAAAATGCATCTCCATTTTCGGCTGGGTACATTTTAATTTTCACATTAATTTCCCTTTATTGATTTTTTTAATTCTTGTTTGTTAAAAATATACTCTCAGATCAATTGTTATAAAAGTTAATGTGTTGGCGCAGCACTTAATCCAAAAATATCAAGTTAGTATCAGGTTGTTTATTCTTAAACTTTAGTTATTTAGTTGATTTTTTGAGTTCCTTGATTAGCTCAAGCTTTTTCTCCGTGTCTAACTTTGATATTTCAATTACTAGCTCTGCTGTTGTCTCATCTTCACAGAAAAAATAATTCAATGGAACATTTAGTTCATCAGCGATCTTTTTTAGAGTCGTTAAATCTGGAATATGACGGCCTTTTTCATAGTGGTTCATGCGACCACTCGCTGAGTTTTCATCCATACCGATAAGTATCCCCAGCTGCTTTTGAGTAATACCTGACTTAGCGCGGGCTTGTTTGAGTCTAATTGGGATTGGATTTTGGAACACAAAAGTATCATTTTTTCAGTCTCTAATAGCTTAGATTGTCTAAGTTTTACAATAGTTTGTACACTTAGGAATCCTAAGTCTGATTTGTGGGTATGTTCTTAAAATCACTCTCAAGCATAAAACTTAGTATTTCTAAGTTTTGCATTGTTCTATATACTTAGCAACCCTAAGTTTTCTTAATTGTTGTAGTATAAGAAATGCCCCACGTTATCAAATTAAACCAACATATTTATTCCCTTTTGATCGAAAAAGAGTGCAATGGCTTTACAATTGTCGAGCTCAGGGATGAGTTATTAACCGTAACTGATACATATCAAGATATAGATGAGGCACGTAAATTCATTTATAGACAAACGACAGCTCTTGAGCGGAAGGAACTCCTAAATTCAAAAGGAAGTGGCCGCCATAAAAAATATTTTAAAACTGAGCTGTTTAATAACGTTACGTTTGTGGCGAAACAGGTTGTAATTGAACAAGAAAAATCAATTAGCAGTAATACTGATAATCAAGCATCACCGCTTGTTGAAACCTTATTAAATGAAAAGAAACACTTTGAGGCTGAGCTTGCAATTTTATTAGGGGAAGTTGATGAATATAAAGCTCTACAAAAGCGATTCCCTGAGCACCTTAGCTTGTTCTACTCTGCATTAGATGATGCTAAAAATAATTCAGCTAAGTTATTAGGAAAAGTTAACGCTTTAACTACTGTATTGGCCTCTTTGGATAATGGTGCACGGCAATGTTGAGAAGTTGGCAAAAAGAATGTGTTGAGTTAGCGGTAAAGAAATACGCTGTTAGTGATAAGCACTTTCTATGTCAGGCTACTCCAGGTGCTGGTAAAACAATAATGGCAGCATCATTGGCCAAAACGTTATTTGATAAAAAAATGATAGACAGAGTGATCTGCTTTTCACCATCGGTTGAAGTGGCTAATAATATCAAAAGAACATTTGGAAAAATAATTGGGTGTTCATTTGATGGCTCATTTACGGCTGTAGGTGTTTCAATGACTTATCAAAGTTTATGCTCCATTCCTCAAAGTACCTGGGATGGGCTAAGTAAATACCGTACATTTTTTATTTTTGATGAAATACACCATTGCTCGTTCTCGCAAGATAAATCTAAAATCAATACGTGGGGTGAGAGAGTTGTTTTCCATTTACAGGATATTGCAACTTACACGCTTGCGCTATCAGGCACTCCTTGGCGCTCAGACGCTCTTCCTATCGCTTTAGTGAACTATTCTGACCCAGAAGGTGAGTTGATATGCGATTATCAATACAGCTTGAGTCAGGCCATTAGAGATAATGTGTGTAGAGAGCCAAAAATAGTTTTAGTTGATAGCAATAATATTTCGGATGGTCACGATACATATGGGTCTATAGCTGAATTTGTTAGGCAAGCTCACTCAACGTACCAAGAGGTGCTTAATAATGACTCTGCACTTAGATATTTACTAAAGTTAGCCGTATTAAAATTGTCGGAGATAAGAGCTTCAAACCCAACTGCCGGAGGCTTAGTTGTCGCGTCTTCAGTTAAGCACGCTGAAATGATAAATAGTTTATTAATTGAAGAATTTAATCAAACGTCAACCATAGTTACTTACTTACACGATAATTCAACACAGAAAATTAATTTATTTAAGTCATCTACTGAACAGTGGATTGTTAGTGTTGGTATGATCAGTGAAGGGACCGACATACCTAGGCTACAAGTATGCTGTCATTTAAGCTCTATAAAAACAGAGTTGTATTTTAGGCAAGTTCTAGGGCGCATTCTTAGGTCTGGCAAAGGTAAAATTGAATTCGCATGGTTATTCACATTTGCAGAAACAAGCTTAGTTGAGTTTGCTGAGCGTATTAATATTGATATACCAGATAGTTGCTCTTATGTTGATATGGAATGTGACACAATCTTGGTGAGAGAAGATATATTTAGACCTTTAACATCGCCAAAGATAAACAGGGATAATAAGTTAAAAGAAACCCTTGATAAACTCGTTCTAGGGGGCCTAACTTCAGAACGCGGTATAGCTTATGATGAGCTGCTTTCAGGTTGTTCATTAAGCAGTATACAAATTAAATCACTTAGAACTAGAGTTATAGAAGCATTTTTATAGTTCCATAAAATGAGCCATATTCTGTTTATATTATCACTCTTAGTACATAAATAAGGCTAGCTTTTATTTGACTCTGCTAAGTAATGGGAAATTTTTTAGAGATAAGTATCGAAATTATTGCCTCAGCTACATCCTTGATTTCACCATATTATTAATTTCAGAAACAACTTTTAGGGTAATAAATTTATTCCAAATTTACTAACGACGAATGCAAACACTCCAAAAATAAAACAAGTTATTAAGGCGCTGAGGCCGAGTGATGGCCAAAAACCAAATCGGTGTAGTAATGATGGAAATATTAAAAACATCGGTAAGGTAGGCACAACATACCAAAATGTGTACCAGGCATGACTCGCAATTTTCTCTGGCGGCTGTTTTTCAACGTACAACCAAATCATCGCTAAAATGGTTACCAATGGAAGTGCTACAATTAGTGCTCCGAGTTTATCACTGCGCTTTGCGACCTCTGAAACCGCTACAACAATTGCTGCTGTCACTAAGTATTTAAAAATTATCCAACCCATGTATTACTTTCCTTTTTAAATAAAAAATAAAAACCGATTGCCTATCGGTTTTTATTTTGCCATGATATGGCTATGTTGTTAAGAGATATTTGATTATGCAGTTAGGCGAATTAGAAAAACTAGTACTTCAATATTTGTGGTCTTCTAAAGAAGCGGATGCAAAGCATGTGCACAGTCGTTTAGGTAAAACACGTGGCTGCACTCTCAATACTATTCAAAGCACCCTTGAAAGACTTTATAAAAAAGGCCTTCTTAGCAGAACTAAGCAGGGTCATGCTTATAATTACCGAACTAAAGTTGATCGTAACTCGCTTATAGCTACTTTAATAAATGATATTACAGCTGACTTTGTTGAAGAGGGTGAAAACAGTTTAATTGCTGCATTTTCTTCTACTTCGACTAATTTTAATGATACACAATTAGATGAGCTCGAAAAGCTTATAGAGCAACAGCGAAAACTACGAAGCGGAAAAGTGTAAACATGATTGTTGGAAATTGGGCCGTGTTTTTAAATCTAGCGAGCGCAGCGGTGACCGCTTTTATTTGTGTGATCATATTGATTTCCTTCTTCCACACCTCGCTTTGTAAAAAACTTACTATTTTCCAGTTTACCGAGCGTAAGTTCATGCTTTGGTTAACTATTAGCAGCCCTTGGTGGATCTCATTATTGTGTGCAGCTGTATTTTGGCAGGCACATCAAAACCAAATGTCTAATTGGTTGCAAGGGGTTGCTCACTGGCATCACCTAGAGGTTTTCTCTGTCTATAGTTGGCATTCGGTATTACTTATATCAGCAGCTTGTTTGATGACAAGCGCTAGCGTACATGCATTTTTTAGTCTTAATAGACATAGTTCAGCAATGAGCAGTCTGTTGGCTTTATCAAATACTCAACCTCACAAAGATTATCCCAACCAGTCTGTACACGTTATTGACCACCTTGTACCAGAGGCATTTACTGTTGGTTTTTTCAATCCAAAAGTGTATATAACCAGCGGATTACAAGCACTTGATGAAAAAACAGTACACATAGTCATACAGCATGAACTAGCACATTTAAAAGCCCGAGATCCGCTTTTTAAAACACTGTTTAGTCTATTTGGTTGGTGTTTTCCTGCGTCAACGCGCGCGGCGTTACAGCAATCTTATACGGCTTTAACAGAACAAATCGCTGATGTCGGTGCAACGCAAAGTTTTGATGGATTAGATGTGGCTCAAGCACTTATTAATGTTGCTCGATTTCAACGACAACAACATATTACGAATGACAATATATACATGAGTCATTTTAGTAATGAACAAATAACTCAGCGTATACAAACATTGTTAATGCCAATCTCCACTACGCCTAAGCTACTTTTAATGATCACCTTGTTTAGCTTTGTGGTTATCACTTTATTCACACTGTCGACTGTCGATAGTGTCCACCATCTTATCGAAACTTTTTTCATCCACTAAGTAAGGATTAAAATGAAATCATTTAGTAGTCATTTTACCCACAAAAAACCGATTGGTAGTCGGTTTTTTGTGGGGGTATTGATGGCTTTTACAGCACTGCCGTGTTTTGCAAGTGCTGAGGCTTATCAAACATTAAATCTAAAGCAAGCCATCTCATTTACGCTTGCTAACAACCCGCAATTACAGGGCTTCTTTTATCGAGATAAAGCCCAGCAAGGCAAAATAAAGCAAGCAAGTATAGGCCAAAGACCACAAATAGGCTTAATGGTTGAAGATGCTTTTGGGACAGGTGAGCATAGTGGTTTGCAAAATATGCAATCAACCTTAACTTTCTCTTGGCTGATGCAACAAGAGCAAATTGATAGTCGCGTAAAAGCAAGCCAGTCTGAACTTGAGCAGTTACGTTTAGATAAACAAATTATTGCACTTGATTTAGCCGCGATGACTGCGAAGCAATTTATTCAACTACTGGTGAAAGAAGAGGCACTAAAGCTCAATAAAATGGCAGTAAGACAAGCGAATGAAGTTGTAAATGCAATAGATAAACGAGTTCGTATTGGTCAGTCGTTGGCTATTGATAAAAATTTAGCCAAAGCTGAACTAATTAAACAAAAATTACTTGTCGAAGATCTTGAGCATGAAATAGCTAGCGGAAAATATCAGCTTTCAGCCTTGTGGGCAGAGCCTCGCACTGACTTTACACTTACAGGTAACTTATTGCAGTTACCTAAAATTGTAGATTTTCAGTCACAGTTCGAGCGCTTTAAAAATGCGCCTCGTTTGATGCAGTTAGCAAGTCAAAAACGTATTGCACAATCACACATTGAATTAGCTCAAATTGAAGCAAAACCACAATGGCAATTCACAACAGGCTTACGTCGCTATGAATCTACGGATGACTTTGGGCTCGTGGCCGGTGTTTCTATTCCGTGGGGAGCATCTGGCAGCAATGCCGGAACGGTCGCTAAGTTACGTGCCGAGCAAGATGTATTAACAGCGCAAGCGAAGAGTTTAACTCAACAAGCTAATAGCCAGCTTTATGCTTTGCTTCAAGAAGTTAAGCATTCTGTTCATGTAATTACCACCTCAAAAAATGAAATCATTCCCACGCTAGAAACCGCGCTTACCCAAGCAAAACAAGCATTTAACGTTGGTAAATTGAATTACAACCAGTGGAGTAGCGTGCGTCTGGCGCAATTAAGCGCGCAATCAGAACTACTTAGCGCTTATGAAAGCTTACATTTACAGCATATAGAAATTCAGCGTCTTACTGGCGCATCGATAGAACAATGAGATTATTTATGAAAACGACAAACTTTATTCCCTCCATAACCGTTGCCGTATTACTCGGCCTCAGCGCGGGGGTACATTTACCCGCTAGCGCAGTATCAACACCTACTACAGAGCAAGCAGAGCCTGAAAAAGGGCCGCATAATGGTCGTATGCTTCGTGAAGGAAGCTTCGCATTGGAGTTAGCGATTTTCGAAACAGGCGTACCACCTGAGTTTAGAGTATGGTTAACGGATAATAAAAACCCAATTAATCCCGACGATGTTGAATTAACGGTTACGTTAACCCGATTAGGTAATGTGATTGATGATATTAAGTTTATTAGCCAAAGTGACTTTTTACGTGGGGATATGGAAATTTACGAACCGCACTCTTTTATTGTCACAGTAAATGCGAGCTACCAAGGAAAAAAATATCGTTGGCAATACGATAACCTAGAGGGGCGAACAAAAATCGAACCCGCAGTAGCAGATGCAATGGCGATTGAAACTGCAATTGCAGGGTCTCAAAAGCTTCATCAAACGATCCCTGCTTATGGACAGGTTTGGTTACCGCCGAGTGCGCACCGCACTGTTTTTGCACGTTTTGAAGGTGTTATTACACACTTAAATGTAAAGCTTGGCGATAAAGTAAATAAAGGCCAAACTTTAATGACGATTGAAAGTAATGAAAGTTTAAACCCCTATGAGATAAAATCGCCTATTGCTGGTTTTGTCGCAAAACAAATGGCTAATTCAGGTGAGCAAACGAATAACCGAGAACTGCTTGTTATCACAGACGCGAGTCAATCTGTCGTTAAATTAGCAGTCTACCCGAGCGATTACAGCAAAGTATCTCAAGGCACTCTAGTGAGCATTAAGGCAGAAGGTAGTCTTGTGAATATTGCTGGTAAGGTATCATTTATAGAGCCAAAAGTTAGAAGTGATCAGGCAAGAATGGTGTGGGTTACGTTGGCACAACAGGCTGAGCCTTTGTTGGAAGGGAGTTTTGTTAAAGCCGATATTGAAACTGCTTCTTTTGAAGTTCCTTTAGCGGTAAAGAAAATAGGCTTACAGAGCTTTCGTGATTTTACGGTCGTGTATACAAAAGTCGCTGATGAATATGAAGTCAGGATGCTTGAGCTGGGTCGTTCAGATGCAACATGGGTAGAGGTACTAGGTGGACTGCCTGCTGGTACTGAGTATGTTACTGAAAATAGCTACATCATCAAAGCCGATATTGAAAAGTCTGGCGCGTCACACGATCACTAGGAGAGCGTAATGTTAGAATCGATTTTACGCTTTGCTATAAAGCGAAATATCCTCGTTCTTGTCATGGTATTAGCCATTGCAGGATTAGGCTTATGGAATTTTACTAAACTACCTATTGATGCAGTACCTGATATAACTAATGTTCAGGTTATGATCAACACCGAAGCGCCAGGCTATACGCCGTTAGAGGTTGAACAACGCGTTACTTTTCCCCTCGAAAATGCATTAGCTGGGCTACCAGGGCTTGTAAACACACGTTCTGTGTCTCGTTATGGTTTATCGCAAGTTATTGCTATTTTTTCTGATGATACCGATGTTTACTTTGCTCGCCAGTTGGTTAATGAGCGGCTGTCTAGTGCTCGTTCCGAGTTACCGATAAACCTTTTACCTGAGCTTGGCCCGATAGCTACTGGGTTAGGTGAAATTTTTATGTTTACGGTTGATGCTATACCTGGCGCTAAAAACCCCGACGGTAGTGAGGTAACTCCCATTGATTTACGAACAATACATGATTGGACAATTCGCCCTCAATTAATGCGGGTGCCAGGTGTTGTTGAAGTAAACCCTATTGGTGGTTACGAGCGAGAAATTCTCATTGCGTTTAAACCTGAAAAACTACTGGCTTATAATCTTACCTCAGCAGATGTTGTTGATATTATTGGTCAAAACAATCAAAACCAAGGCACAGGATTTATTGAAAAAAGCGGTGCACAATGGTTAATTCGCGTCCCTGGTCAGGTGGCTGATTTAACTGAAATCACAAATTTACCCATTAAAACCATCGACGGTAGCGCAGTGTTTATTAAAGATGTTGCCACTATAAGTGATGGTAAGGGGCTTCGTACCGGTGCTGCTACTCAAAATGGCCGCGAAGTGGTGATGAGTACCGTGTTCATGCTAATAGGAGAAAACAGCCGCACAGTTGCACAAGGCGTGGGTGAAAAGTTAAAAGAAATCAATGCCAGTTTACCCGAAGGTATAGTTGCAAAAGCCGTCTATGACCGAACTAAACTGGTAGATAAAACGCTTAATACTGTTCAAACTAACCTGCTCGAAGGGGCCATTTTAGTTATTGTTGTATTATTTATATTACTGGGGAATTTCAGAGCCGCATTTTTAACGGCTTTAGTGATCCCATTTGCAATGTTGATGACAATAACCGGTATGGTACATACGCGAGTCAGTGCAAACTTGATGAGTTTAGGGGCATTAGATTTTGGTCTATTGGTTGATGGTACGATAATTATCGTCGAAAACTGCTTACGTCGTTTAAGTATGAGAGGTGATACCCCTCTTTCTTTAAAAGCACGTTTAGATATTGTTTTTACGGCTACACGAGAGGTTATTCGACCCGCTTTATTCGGTGTATTCATCATCACCGTTGTTTATTTACCTATTTTCGCGCTTGAAGGCGTTGAAGGAAAAATGTTCCATCCAATGGCATTAACGGTTGTGATTGCTTTGCTTTGTTCAATGGCGCTTTCGATCACATTTGTGCCTGCAATGGTCGCCCTATTATTTAAAAAGCCAATTAAAGAAAAACCTAATCATATTATGCTGGGGTTAAGCCGTGTTTATAAACCAGTACTCGCATTAGCATTAAAAGGCCGCTGGGCAGTAGTACTAATCGCTTGTTTACTTGTGACATTTTTTGGTTATCAAGCAACACGCTTAGGGAGCGAATTTGCACCAAATCTTGATGAAGGTGATATCGCTATGCACGCGCTTCGTATTCCAGGTACTTCCTTAAGCCAAGCGATTGAGCTACAAAAAGTCTTGGAAGAAAAAATTACGCAGATGCCTGAAGTAGAACGCGTATTTGCAAAAATTGGTACCGCGGATGTAGCAACAGATGCAGTACCACCTAGCGTAGCTGATAACTTTATTATTCTAAAACCACGAGATCAGTGGCCAAACCCAAATAAATCTAAAGCTCAAATAGTAGAAGAGTTAGCTGCACTAGTCGAGCCTATTCCAGGTAACAGATATGAATTCTTACAGCCAATTCAAATGCGTTTTAATGAATTGCTTGCCGGCGTTCGCGCAGAATTAGCGATTAAAGTATTTGGTGATGACTTTGAAACACTCGCTACGTTAGGAAAAGAAATTGAATCTGCGATTGCAAATGTTGATGGCGTAGCTGATTTGATGGTTGAGCAAACAACAGGTCTACCTATGCTTGAAATTATACCCAATACTGAAAAGCTAAGTCAGTTTGGTATAAGCAAAGCACAAATTCAGTCACAGTTAGCTACCGCATTAGGAGGAGCTATCGCAGGCAAGTTTTATCAAGGCGATATTCGTTCTGATATTGTCGTTCGTTTAGAAGAAGTGCAACGTAGTAATGTTGAAAAGTTGGGTTACTTACCTATTAACTTACCAAATGGAAGCTCTATACCATTACAAGAATTAGCTACCATCAAGCTAACTAATGGTGCAAATCAAATTAATCGTGAGAATGCCAAACGGCGTATTGTAGTAACCACTAATGTTAGAGGGCGAGACTTAGGAAGTTTTGTTGGTGAGATTCAAGCGACTATTGAAAATGAAGTTACGATCCCTTCCGGCTATTGGATTGAATATGGAGGAACGTTTCAAAAGTTACAATCGGCCTCTGAGCGGTTAAGTGTGGTTGTGCCAGTTACATTGTTAATGATTATAGGTTTACTTATTTTAGCCTTAAACTCACTTAAAGATGCTGCAATTATTTTTACCGGTGTGCCTTTAGCGCTTACAGGTGGAATTGCAGCATTGTTGTTGCGTGATATTCCATTTTCAATATCTGCTGCTGTTGGCTTTATTGCTTTATCTGGTATCGCCATATTAAATGGCTTGGTAATGGTATCGTTTATTCGTGAGTTACGCAGCTCAGGGATGGGGCTTAATCAAGCGATAACAGAAGGGGCATTAACTCGCTTACGTCCAGTTATAACTACAGCACTAGTTGCCTCATTAGGATTTATACCTATGGCACTTAATACAGGAATTGGTTCAGAAGTACAGCGACCTCTAGCGACCGTGGTGATTGGTGGCATCATTTCATCGACCTTACTAACATTATTTTTGATCCCCGCACTCTATCGACTTTTACACAAAGAAAAGGAGTCTATTTTGACTGAAAGTGAAACGTTGGAGCGATCTGATGCCAACTAAAATAATAAACTTTAGCATAGTGATTTTAATGCTTATTTTGGCTTTATTAAGCTTTGAGGCATTAGCACACGGAGTCGATGATAGTACTCGCGCTTTTTTAGAGCAAAACCAAGGTGTACAGTTTGTGCCATTTATTTATATTGGGGCAAAACACATGATCACCGGTTACGACCATATATTGTTTTTAATCGGTGTGATCTTCTTTTTATATCGCAGCAAAGATGTATTGCTGTATGTCACCATGTTCACCATCGGCCACAGCACAACCTTACTACTTGGTGTGCTTGGCGATATTCAGATTAATGCCTATTTAATTGACGCTATTATCGGTTTTTCAGTTATTTATAAGGGCTTTGATAACTTAGGTGGGTTTAAGCGTTGTTTTAATTGGCAGCCAAATACAAAAATGGCTGTGCTTATTTTTGGTTTGTTTCATGGCTTTGGCTTAGCAACCAAGTTACAAGAGTTTCAATTACCCGAAGATGGATTACTGACAAATTTAATTGCCTTTAACATTGGCGTAGAACTTGGCCAATTTTTAGCGCTCGCAGTTATCTTAATTGCCATTAATGTGTGGCGTAAACGGCCGTCATTTCATCGTTTTTCAACATTTATCAACGGTGCGTTAATGAGTGCCGGCTTAATGCTAGTCGGCCTTCAATTAACCGGCTATATAATTAATTAATTTAGAGAAATATATGCAACATACAGTTAGTTCAAAAACACTTATAAAAGCCAGTATCACCGCTTCATTAGTTGCGATAATCGCCTTTGTGCTATTTATCCTTCCGGCAGAATATAACATTGATCCAACCGGGCTCGGTAAACAACTGGGCGTTACTAAAATAGCTCAGACATCAGCGCAAAAACCACTTAAAACATCAGATTCATTGCAAGTGGGCAGTGATGAGTTTCAAACAATTGAAGTCACTATCCCTGCAAATCGCGGGGTTGAATATAAATTTGAGATGCAACAATATGAAAAAATGACCTACGAATGGATGACCGATGGCGCTTCTTTACATTTTGATTTACACGGAGAGCCAGCAGGAGACACAACCGGTTACTTCGAAAGCTATGCAATTGCCAATTTAAGCGAAATGAAGGGCAGCTTTACCGCCCCATTTGGGGGCTCACATGGCTGGTACTGGAAAAACAACTCAGATAACCCCGTAGCTATACAGCTTTTAGTAAAAGGACAATATAAAGTAATTGGCTTAAAACAATAAACTTAAAACTTAATAGGAGAAAACAATGAATAGATTAATTCCAATAGCATTAGTTTGTATTTCATTAATGAGTACTGGTGTTCTAGCACATAGTGATCATGGTCACGTTAGCGATCAACAAGCTATTAGTATTGCAGCTAAATCAATAAAGAAATTGGCCTTTAAAGACTATGGTTTTGAGGTTGGAAAACTAAATGATTCTTGGAAAGGTATTTCTTCAGAAGCATTTACTGTCGTAAACGAGAGCGATGATACTTATATTATCCAAGCATCAAATGATAGTGAACAAGTTTATTTCAAAATAGCTAAAAATGGTCAGCTTGTAGATGTAAAATCGAAAAACGATTTCTAATCTAATTGTTAATTGGCACTGTGAGTTTTTACAGTGCCAATTAACTATTTATCGTCAAAAACACTTTTAGCTATTTAGCAATCGAAGTTGGTGAGGTCTTCGAAGTGTCAGAACAGATTGATGCTGGACTCAAAGAGATAATTCAGACTTTAGACTGGGTCAGGTACCCCCATAAATAAACTGTTCATTATATTTTTAAATTAAATACTTTACCTTCTACCTGGCAAGCATCCATATCCCAGCAGCGATCATAAACAGGTTTTCTGTAAGTGAAATAAAGCCTAACGGTACATTACTATCACCGCCTACACATGCACATTTGAGTTCGCGCTTATCTATATATACGGCTTTAAAAACAGAAACAGCACCAACACCACCAATAAATAATGAAATAGGAGCAATACTATATGCTGGCAACCCAGCTATCATTCCAATACCAACAAACGCTTCTAAAAATGGGTAAACATAGGCATACCTCACTACTTTCATCGCCACTAAGTCATAAGTGATAAATGAATTTGAGAAACTAAATAAATCTTGAAGTTTTTGTATTGCCAACACAGCCATAGTTAACGCAACAAATAGCTCCACGGTTTTCATGGAAATTAATCCATGACCCATTGCAAAACTAAATGCCAAACTTAGTAAAAATGCGACCGCGAAGATTGCAATAACCGGGGTGTAAGTTGTACCTTGCTGTCCAGCTTTTGGCTTATCAAAGTAATCACGTAAGTCGTCATAACCACCGATACGTTTATCAGCAATAAATGTTTGTGGTGTGGTCTCTACGTTGTGCTTTGCTTTAAATTTATCTGTTTGTTCACGAGAAGATAATAAGTGATCATTAACATCATAACCCTCGCGTTCTAGAAGGTCTTTTGACTTTAAGCCAAATGGGCAAATATGCTCATCTGTTGCCATTCTATAAAGCTCTGCTGATTTACTCATGTTTAGCTCCCTTTTACGTATTCTTATAAAATTTTACTTAGCATTAAAATCCGGTACAGCTCTAGATTGTGCTTGTTCCTGAGTTTCTGCTAGGCCATTTTTTTCTATATCGTTCAGTAACCACTGCATCTCTTTAATCTCACGACGCTGTGCTTCAATAATATTTGTTGCAAGCTCTTGGACGCGCTTGTCTTTGATGTTAGCTCTATCACTAGTCAGTATAGCGATTGAATGATGCGGTATCATGGCTGACATCCAAGACTGATCGTTGACCGTTATTTGCGAACGTACTAAAAATAATGCGCCTACAAAGCTAATAATGCTGATCCCTAAAACTACGCTGTTTTTCTTTTTATCCTTATACATATTTAGCATAAACAACAGCATAACTACCGCCATTGCAGCCCCCATATAAATAGCCATATAGGTACGCGTTTCACTAAAAAACACATGGCTTAGCTGATAACTATTCAAATACATTAGTACAAACATGACTAATGTTGATGTGGCTATCATTAAGAAAAATTTTAAATACTGTGACATTACAATGGCTCCTTTTCAGTTGTTCAACTTGTATTTTATTTATACTAAGGGGTATTACTTACAATTTATAAGGCGTAAGCCCACTATATATTTAATCATCGCATTAATACTTACGGCTAATTCAATAACTATGCCATAAGAGTTAAAACTGCACTGCGTATTTGCTGATATGCTTATAAGTATGTTGCTGTGAATCTTGAGTAAGTACTTCAATATTATATTTATGAAAACGATTGCCCATCTCCATACCTGGCGTGCCAACAGGCATTGCCGGAACTGTCAGCCCGATCGTTTTCTGAGGGTGTTGTTCAGCTAAAAACTGCTTTATATATTTAGCTGGCACGTGCCCTTCAAAAACATACCCATCGGCTGAAACAGCGCTATGGCATGAGCGCATATTTGGCTTTATTTGATATTGAGCTTTAATTAGCCCCATATCAGCAACATCTATTGCTTTTGTTTTAATGCCACTTTCATTAATATGCTCAATCCATTTTTTACAGCACCCACAGGTTTTACTTTTATAAACTGTCAACTCAATCTCTGTTTTATCTTTTTCTATGGCCTCTTGGACTGGCAATACACTGTGTGGGTTTTCCATACTTTTTACTGATATAGACACCGCCAACATCACTGAAAGTGCAGTTGTTATGTACGTTAATCGCATGTTACTTCCTTAATTTGACCAATGAATATGTGTGATTTTCCAGCCATTGCGGGTCTTTTTTAGAGTCATTGACTCCATACCCGTTGTGTTAATGGCTTTACCTTTGTAGCTGCCCATCGTTTCACTTCGCGAAATGGAGTAAGCGATATCACCACTTATATAAACCTGATGTTCTAATAGTTTGCTATTAACCGAACTGAGGTATTTCATATCCGCTAGCATGTGGTGATTTGCATATTCATCGGCAGAACGCTCAACGCCTCCGCCTTCAAAAATAATGACGTTATCAGCTAATAATGAGCGAGCTTTTTTTTGATCACTTTGATTTAATGCTTGGTGAAAGGCACTTACTGCTTGCGCAGCTGGGGTATCGGTACCAACAAATAACACACGCTCATTTGCATGTTCCTCATTCTTGTGTGCGCTTACAGCTAGTGAGTTCAATGCGCCAAAAAGTAATAGCGATGTTATGATTATTTTTGCAGAGTTATTAAACATGTTGCTCTCTTTTTATTAAATTAATTTGGGGGACCAACAAGTGTGGTGAACACGCTTGTTGTAATAAGTACAAAAGCAGCTATCAGCATTTCTACACTGATGGAACGTTTTAGTGTACCTACATGCTGTTTTTGGGTGATTCTCGGAACTAAAATTAGTTTGTGCCAAGCCCCCATCATAAGCATCGCGCTCACTAGTAGCAGTTTTAGCAAAATTAATTGCCCATAACTTGACGTGAACAGCGCTGATAACGAATGCAGGTAATTAAGCAAAAGCGCTAAACCTGAAATAAGCAGCACAAATACAACGATGATGGCTAAGTGCCCAAACAGGTGCATTACCTTCTTAACTTCATGAACAGATAATATGGTACAGCTTTTATATAGTGGCCACAGTGACCCCACCCAACTTGCTATTGCAAGAAGGTGAAAAGTTAAAATGCTTTTTACTAACCCATTTTCATTTGCACTGTGACCTGTGAAAGTGAAGCTATATGCAATAGATATAAGCAAAACCAACATAACTGTATTATTTATAACCACTGCAAAACGGTGCTTTATGTTAATGCGCCAATTAAGTGCAACAATCATAGCCACAAAAAGCGCTGCGCCTCTGAAAAGAGCTTGTTCTCCTATAACTGATTGCCAAACAATCTCTTGCATAAAAGGGTCTAGCATTCCCGCTACACCAGATTCTGCAATTGCACCAGCTTCAATTGGTACTTGTAAAATGACAGCAATAAAACCCAATGCCACACATTGAATTTGCCAGCGCTTTAAATACTGAGAGAAACTTATAAAGTGATGACCAGATAAATTACTGGCGATAATAAAACGAATTAAAAAAGTACCAGCAAGTGCGGCCAAAGCACTATAGCTTGCTAGTTTTAATAATAATAAGAGTACTGACCATTCACTTAATTGCATTATGTTGCTACTTAATGATTATGTTTGCTGTGGGTATTAGATTGTTCTTGCATCATCTTATGCGATTCACTTTTGTGTACCATAAATCTAAACGTGTCGGTCATTTTATGTCCATCACCACCCAGTGCTGTCCATTTAACCGTGTAAGTGCCTTGGGCTAGGCTCGGTAATGACCAATTAAAGTCTGTGCTTGGGGTG
>Ga0208571_1000069_pt1 | contig 38997 bp, 32 predicted proteins | sample DeeseametaMP0103_FD_184223 | JGI IMG/M metagenome (GOLD analysis project Ga0208571, IMG submission 184223) | Marine microbial communities from the Deep Atlantic Ocean - MP0103 (SPAdes) | ecosystem: Environmental > Aquatic > Marine > Oceanic | place: Atlantic Ocean | collected 2010-12-22
AAGGACTTTTATGCTGGCCAATCAAATATCCTTCAACGACTAACCGGGCTCGAAGAGCCATATTATCAATTTTTGCAATAATCGTTGGGTCGAGATATTTTCGTTTATCCATAACGTGAATCGTTTAACATCAACCGTTTAACTTATTACGCGGTTAATAATATCATCCACACTCACACCTTCTGCTTCTGCATTGAAATTTGGTAAGACGCGATGACGTAAAACGGGTAAGGATAGTGATTTAACATCATCAATATCTGCAGTGGGGCGGCCATCTAAAATGGCTTTTGCTTTGGCACCGAGAATTAAAAATTGAGATGCTCTCGGCCCGGCTCCCCAATCAACCCATTCGTTTATAAAATCTTGTGCATTTTCTCCAGGACGTGTTGCACTAACCAAATTTACTGCATATTCAATGACATTATCTGCCACAGGGACTCGCCGGACCAAATCCTGAAATTTCAGGATTTCTTCTCGGGAGATAACTTGATTTAATTTTGATTTTTTATGGGCAGTTGTTACCTTGACGATTGAGACTTCGTCCTCATGGGTGGGATAATCAATTAATATATTAAACATAAAGCGATCCAATTGTGCTTCCGGAAGCGGATAGGTTCCTTCCTGTTCGATGGGGTTTTGAGTGGCCAAGACAAAGAAAGGTTCCTCTAAATCATAGGTGTTTCCTGCCGCAGTAACCTTAGTTTCCTGCATCGCTTCGAGTAACGCTGCTTGTGTTTTAGGCGGTGTACGGTTGATTTCATCGGCCAAAATAATATTGCCGAAAACGGGACCTTTAAAAAAACGGAAACTGCGTTTTCCCGTCGTTTGATCCTCTTCAATCACCTCTGTCCCGGTGATATCACTGGGCATTAAATCTGGTGTAAACTGAATCCGACTAAAACTTAAATCCAGCAAATCAGCCATGGATTTAATCATAAGTGTTTTCGCTAATCCAGGTACACCAACAATTAAAGTATGCCCTTTACACAGGAGGGCTATCAGGATATGGTTCAACACATTTTTTTGGCCAATGATAGATTTAGCAATTTCGCTGAAGAAGCGACTTTTAACATCATCTAATTTTTCGAGTAATTGTAAATCGGTTTGGTTTTCCATCTGCGTCCTTATTTAAATAAAATGGGGCGAAAAATTACTAGACGTCTCCGGATGAAACAACACGAATGTCTTGCGAGACTATTGTGGAAGATAGAAATTCGAACCCATATCTCAGCCAAATAATCCAGTGAAAAAATCATATTTAGAATTGAATACAAATGAAATTGATTCGCTCCTGACAGTATTGGGTGAATCATCCTTCCGTGCAGAGCAAATCCACAATTGGATTTATGATCATGGTGTGGTCAGTTGGGGTGAAATGGAAAACCTTCCCCAATCATTGCGGGATAACCTTGAAAATATGATTGCGCTTCATCCATTGAGAATCATCAAAATAAGTGGATCAGACTCCAAATCTACCCGAAAATATTTATTTGAGACATTAGATGGACAAAAAATAGAATCGGTATTGATGAACGATAGAAAGCGAACAACCGTTTGTATTTCGAGCCAGGTGGGGTGTGCAGTTGATTGCAAATTCTGCGCCACAGCATCCATGGGGTTTATTAAAAATCTAAGTGTTGGTGAAATAGTGGATCAGGTGATTCATCTACAAAGCCAGTCAAAATCTCGAATCACAAATGTTGTTTTTATGGGAATGGGAGAGCCCTTTTTAAACTATAAAAGTGTCATAGAAGCCGCCAAAATATTGAGCCAAGAAATGGGATTTGGTGCCAGAAGAATTACCATATCTACAGCGGGAATAGTACCAAAAATCCGACAATTGGCTGATGAGGATCATAAATATAAATTAGCAATCAGTTTAAATGGAACGGATGAAAGAAGTAGAAATACCATAATGCCATTAACAAAGACGCATTCTTTAAAATCACTTATTGAATCCGCCCATTATTACTATAAAAAAATTCGCCGGTTTATTACATTTGAATATGTACTTCTTAAAGATGTGAATGATTCTCCAGAAGATGGTAAACGACTTATTGATTTACTTCGTTCACTGCCCTGTAAAGTGAATGTGATTCCTTATAATGAAATCGGGGGAAAGTACAACCGTCCAAAAGAAGATAAAATTCAAGCTTTTCTACATTCGCTCAAACATGCTCCATTTACGGTGACAGTACGATGGAGTAAGGGAACCGACATTGATGCCGGATGTGGCCAATTGGCAGTAAAGGATTTAGCTTAAAATATTAATAGCCAATCGCAATATTTTCCCCACGGGAATCAGCTCCGCCCCAATATCCCTTTTCATTAATCATTATTCCGTTAGCTTCACCAATATTACCGCGGAGTTTCATATCGTGACCCCGGACTTTTAAATTCTCAATAATATCACTGGATAATCCATACTTTTCATAAAATACCATATCCGGTAGCCACTGGGAATGGAATCGCGGTGAGGATACGGCTTCTTTAATATTCATACCATGAAGTGTGACGTTGAGGATGTTCTGTAGAACAGTGGTAATAATGGTTGATCCGCCTGGGGTACCCAGAATTAAAAAGGGTTTATCATTTTTTAAAACAATTGTTGGTGTCATGGAACTGAGGGGTCTCTTTTTACCTTGGATTTTATTTGCCTCATTACCCACCAACCCAAACACATTGGGGACTCCGGGTTTGATAGAAAAATCATCCATTTCATTATTCAAGAGGAAACCAGCACCGGTGACGGTAACACCATTACCATACCCCCAGTTTATGGTTGTAGTTACAGACACAGCATTTCCCTCTTTATCTACCACAGAATAATGAGTGGTTTCTTCGCTTTCTTTGGTTGGCCCATTTCCATGCTTCACATCATCGGAGGATGTTGCATGGGTTAAATCAATTCCTTTTGCACGGGTTTTTGCATATACATTGGAAAGCAACTTATCAGTAGGTACATCCCAAAAGTCAATATCACCCAGATGCTCAGCCCGATCGGCGTAGGCTCGGCGTTCAATTTCAGTCAGCACATGGATATAATCAGAAGAATTCCAACTGAGATCCAGTGGGAATTCTATGGAGCGACGCTGCATTTCTTGAAACATATTCAGCATATGGACTAATAAAAGCCCACCGGAGCTCGGTGGCCCCATGGAAATGATATCAATATCTTCAAAGGATCCCTTGATTGGATCTCGATACTTAGATTCATAATTTTCCAAATCTTTATGGGTAATCCATCCGCCGCCTGTTTCCATTTCCGCTACAATCAGATCAGCCGTTTTTCCCATATAAAAACCATTTCGACCTTTTTTGGAAATGCGTTTCAAAGTTTTAGCCAAATCCTTCTGAATAAAAAAATCGCCAATTTCCCATACTCGATCATCCCGTGTAAAAATTCTTTTTGTTTCAGGATGCTGGCTTAACCGCTCTTTACTCCGATTAAATCGTTCTGCTTCATAATAGGATAAATCAAATCCTTTGTCTGCTAATTTGATGGCCGGAGCTAATACTTGTTTCAAGGATATATTCCCGGAACCATGATCGCGCCAGGCTTTGAGGAGTCCATCGACAGATCCCGGTACACCAGATGCCAAATGGCCAAACAGGGATTTTCCCTTTATGGGATCCCCTTTTTCATCAAGGTACATATCCCGGTGGGCCTTGGCCGGTGCCATTTCCCGGTAATCCAACGTAAAGGTTTTTCCATCGGCGAATCGAGCAACCATAAAGCCGCCACCGCCAATATTCCCATTTGAGGAGGACGTAACAGCTAAAGCAAAACCAACCGCAACAGCTGCATCCACCGCATTCCCCCCCTTCTTAAGGATATCAATCCCCACTTGAGCTGCATGGCGGCTGGTTGAAACCACCATACCGTTTTTCGCATAGACAGGGCGGGGGTGAGACCCCAAACCTGCTGTTATGAGCAAGAGTAGGGTCATAATGATTCTAATTAATTTTCTTTTATTCATGTCTTTTTAATACCTTTCCGGATAAAATTTTTGTCCATTCTCCATGATCAATGGCAACTTTACCATTCACAATCACCCAAGAAATTCCCGATGGGTATTGATGGGGTTCATCCCACGTTGCCTTATCCATAATGGTTTCAGGATTAAAAATTACCAAATCAGCCACATATTCTTTCTTTATTTGCCCACGATTTGATAAGCCCAAGATTGAAGCAGGGAGACTGGTCATTTTCCGTATGGCTTCTACCAAAGAAATTACATTAAGTTTTCGAACATACAATCCAAGTACACGAGGGAAGGTCCCATAATTTCTCGGATGAGGCTGCGCATGGTTTAATTGAATTGTACTTCCATCTGAGGCATGCATGACTTGGGGGTGGGCCATGATTCTCCGGACATCATTTTCATTAAGACAGTGATAAATTCCGGATCCATTGCCAGCATATACCATATCCATCAAAACTTCAGCTGCATTTACCGGCGTGGGGTCAAATCCTTTCGATTGGGTAATTTTAGCCAGATTCATTCCATTCAAACGAGGTTCGGTTGGATAACTTGCGACCACAATACTGGCTGGATCGCCGCCGCCTCGATCATAAACGATATTCCACACAATACCATCTTTTATTTTTTTCCGTTGAATGGGATCATCTAGTCGTTCTTTTAATTTTTCATGTCCGCCGGCTAATGACCAAGCAGGGAATACCACTTTAAGGGTCGTACTTGTGGCCGTATATGGGTATTGATCCAGGGAAATTTCCAATCCTTCTTTACGTGCATTATCTACCATATCAAGTGTTTTAATACTTTGGCCCCACATAGACTTACCTACTGCTTTGTGGTGAGAGATTTGCACGGGTAAGTTTGCTTGTTTTCCAATATCAATCGCTTCTTTCACTGATTCAAGTAATCCAATTCCTTCTTCCCGCATATGGGTTGCATAAAACCCATCATTCTCAGATACGACTGAAGCAAGAGCCACAACCTCATCCAAATTGGAATAGGCCCCGGGGATATACTTTAATCCCGTAGACATCCCAAAAGCACCATCCTCCATGGCGGACTGAACCAACGATTGCATCTCCTTTATTTCTGTTTCTGTAGCCAAACGGTTTTCAGTGCCCATAACTTCACGGCGTATGGTATTATGCCCAACAAGGAGTGCTAAATTGGGACCAATACCGGTAGAATCTGTTTTGGCAAAGAAATCACCGATTGGGAAAGGAGAGGAACCGCAATTACCACCTACCATGGTTGTGACACCCTGCTGAAGATAATTTTCAACAGGTGGAAAATCTAAACTTTTTCGCTCAGTATGAGTATGCATATCGATAAATCCAGGGGAAACCACCAATCCGGTAGCATCTATGATTTCGAACGCTGTAGCATTGGGTTGATCTCCCACCAAAACAATCTTCCCATTCCGAATATAAAGGTTGGCATATATAAGATCACCCCCACTTCCATCAGCAATTTCTCCGTTATTGATTATAATATCATATGTGGGCGCGGCACATGAAATCATAAAACAAACTAATAATGAAATAATATATTTCATTATTTTAAATTACGTTTCCATTTAATAGTATAGGGTAAAATCAACATATAAACACCTGTGATCCATAAAATAAAGAGAACAATTCCTGTCGGGAGAAAAATCCAGAGTTTCACTTTATCATGGAACCAGGATCCATCATGAATGGATTCAATAATATCGGATCGTCGATAAGCATGCTGAAGGATTGTGCCCGATTGGGTATCAATTTGAATTTCCCAATTATTTTTACTGCGAACCTTTACCATTCCTGCCTGAATTCGGACATCTAAGCGATCAATATCTTCCCAACTGTGAATTTCCGCGTCTGGAACCGTTTTTGCAATGGTAAGAATTTCATCAAAAGAAATGGAGGGATTATTTTTTATCTTACCAATGGTTGTTGTTGGCTGAATCCAATTAATCTCTTTTTTAACCTGGAGTAAAATCCCCGTTCCAATAATAATAATAATGGGAATAAAAATAACGAAAGCACCCCAATAATGGGTTTTGCGCGTCCACTTATTCCAGTGAAATCCGTATTTCAAGAGAGGCCTCGTAGTATTATGCGGTTTAGAATGGAGTATTAATCTTTTTTATAAATTAAAGTAACGGCCTTTCCATCACTTTTGATATAGCCCCGGTACATGCCTTTGGTATTGAATGGCATTGCAATATTTCCTTTGGCATCAATACAGATTACACCACCGGAACCGCCCAGTTTACCCACTTTTTGTATCACCTTCTTTGATGCTTTAATCAAGGAATAGTGTTTATATTCCATGAGGGCAGAAATATCGTGGGCCGCCGCCGCGCGGATGAAATATTCTCCCGTCCCCGTTGCGGAAACAGCGCAGGTCTCATTGTTGGCATAGGTCCCGGCGCCTATGATAGGCACATCGCCAACACGGCCCCAGCGTTTGTTTGTCATGCCCCCGGTGGATGTGCCGGCGGCTAAATTGCCATCTTTATCCAAAGCCACACAACCCACAGTGCCATATTTTTTTTGTTCATTCTTTTTCATTTTTTGGATGGCTTTCCACCGTCGTTCAGTGTGAAAGTATTTGGGGTCTACAATTTCAAGGCCTTGTTCTTCGGCAAATTTATCGGCCCCTTCTCCCGCCAATAGCACATGCCATGTTTCTTCCATGACTTTCCGTGCGGCAGAAATAGGATTTTTTACTGTTTTTACACCGGCAACAGCCCCGGCCTTTAGGTTGCTTCCATCCATGATAGAGGCATCCATTTCATTGGTCCCTGCGTTGGTGAATACGGCGCCCTTTCCCGCATTAAAAAGGGGAGAGTCTTCCATGACGTGAATGGTGGCTTCCACTGCATCCATAGCTGTGCCGCCGGTATTTAAAATTTTGTATCCTGTTTGAAGTGCTTCATCTAATTTGGCACGGTATGCTGCTTCTCTTTCCGCTGTCATATTCTTTTTCAGGATTGTGCCGGCGCCACCGTGGATGACCAGTGCGAACTTTTCTTTTGGTTTCGCTTCGGCTACTTGGATAATAGATAAAACCAAAACAACTATGGTGCCCAATGCATTTCTAATTTTTTTCACAGATTAATTCCTCCGCGAAGCTAGTTTGGCTAATAACCGTAAAATTTCTAAATAGAGCCAGACCAAGGTGACCAGAAGTCCGAAGGCACCATACCACTCCATATATTTTGGGGCACCATTTTCTGCTGCTTCTTCAATAAAATCAAAATCAAGAACGAGATTTAATGCGGCAATAATGACCACACCAATACTGAATAAAATGCTCATGTTTGAATTACCATGAATCATAGGGACTCCAACGCCAAACATACCCAATATCCAACTGATGAGATAAACAAAAGCAATGCCACCCGTAGCCGCCACCACACCCAGTTTGAAGTTTTCCGTTGCCTTAATCAGTCCGGAACGATAGGCTAAAAGTAAAGCACCAAGTGTACCAAAAGTCAGCATAACCGCCTGGTTCACAATTCCAGGATAACGCATTTCAAAATATTTGGAAATACCACCTAAAGCCAATCCCTGCAAGAGGGCGTATGCAGGTACCGTGTACTTTGCGAGATGGTGCTTAAAAGCGGTCAAAATGGCCACACCAAATCCGCCAAAAATGCCGATCATCATGAACATATTTGTTCTGGGGTCTCCTAAGGGCAGATTCCAGGTATAAAGGGCTGTAGTCATGAGTAAAAGCAATCCCAGTGCTGTTTTATGCACCGTACCCATGATGGTCATAGTGGCACCAGTGGTTATGTCAAATCCGGAAAATGTTTTCGCATTCAAAGTGGGGTTTCCGGAACGAAATGTTAAATGGCGATTCATGAATAATTCTCCATGCTATCATTTATGGCTTTTACCAATTGATCGATGGCAATGCGGTTTTGCTGCTGTGAATCCCGATGGCGAAGCGTCACGGTTTGGTCTTCTACGGATTGGTGGTCAATCGTAATGCCGTAAGGGGTGCCCGCTTCATCTTGGCGGTAGTATCGTTTTCCGATAGATCCTTGCTGATCGTAAATCACTTTGAAATGAGGTTTTAAAATATCCATTACATTCCGACCAATTTCCGGTAATCCATCCTTTTTCACTAATGGACAAACTACAGCAGTTACCGGTGCAATTCGGGGATGGAGTTTCATCACCACGCGATTGTTTTCTTCATCTTCCCAATAGGCATCTGATAATACAGCCAGCATCATGCGATTTAATCCCGCTGATGTTTCAATAATATAAGGGAGGAACCGCTCATTGTTCGGTTGGTCAAATATTTCCATTTTCTTCCCAGAGAATTCTTGATGACGGCGGAGATCAAAGTCCGTTCGGTTGTGGATGCCTTCAATCTCGGACCACCCAAATGGAAATTCAAATTCAATGTCCCAGGCTTCTTTGGCATAGTGAGCCAATTCACCTTCACCATGTTCATGAAAACGGAGTTTTTTTGCATCGACCCCCAACTGATTATAAAAATCCAACCGTTCTGCTTTCCAATCTGCCATGGATTGGTCATCGGTCCCGGGTTTTACAAAATACTGCATTTCCATTTGTTCAAATTCACGGGTACGAAAGATAAAGTTTCTTGCCACAATTTCATTTCGAAATGCCTTCCCAATCTGGGCAATGCCAAAAGGAACTTTAAGACGCATGGCATTTTGAGTGAGAAGATAATTCACATAAATACCCTGGGCAGTTTCCGGTCTTAAATATGCAATATTGGCTTCTTCTTCTACCGGGCCGATATGGGTTTTAAACATGAGGTTGAACTGGCGCGGTTCCGTAAGATTACCTGTAGTCCCGCATTTAGGGCATTGGATTTCATCCCATTTGCCATCTTCCGGATTTCCATCAAATAATTCATCGGCACGGTATCGCGCTTTACATTGTTTACAATCCACTAATGGATCATTAAATGCACCCAAATGCCCTGAGGCTTCCCATATTTTGGGATGCATTAAGATACCGCTATCTAACCCAACAATATTTTCATGAAGTTGGGTCATGGCCCGCCACCAGAGTTGGGAAATATTATTTTTTAGGGCAATACCCAATGGGCCATAATCATAAACAGCTCCGAAGCCACCATAAATTTCAGAACTTTGAAATACAAACCCTCTGCGTTTGCAAAGGGAAACAATTTTTTCCATACTCATAAGGTTGAGTTAAATCTCCGTTAATTATTAAGACGGGAAATTAGGAAATTATTTAGATAAATAAATGGTGTGAAATGATGAAAGAATTGAATCCTTTCTAATGTTATAAAATAATGAGATTGCGTCAGTTTGGCTTTGCAACGACAGTTTGGGTTTAATCCATTTCTTTGAGTTCACGCTCAATCTGATCGCTATAGGTAACAGTCGCATCGAGCGTTTCGATGATTGCGGGCGTTTCCTTCGTTGTTCGGATATAAACAAAAATAATGGTTATGCCTAATAATCCCATAAAGATTGGGGCAATCCAGGCAAAATAATTAAACCCTTCCGCTACGGGGATTGCCAATACACGTTCTCCATATTTTCCTTTATAATAATCGAGAATTTCGGTTTTTGTTTTCCCTGTATTCACCATGCCTGCAATTTCAATTTCCATTTCTTTATTTCCGTGGTCATACACCGTTCCGCTCCAACAGCATGTGGCCATGAGGCTTTGTTCCAAATCGTCAATAAGTTTTCCTTTTTCATCGGCCCATGCCAGGCTCAATAGGATTAAAATGGGGAGGAGTTTTTTCATTTTTTAGCCTTCTTTTTTGGTTTCTTTTTGGCCTTTCGGCGTTTTTTTCTTGGAGGAGCCGCCCGCTTTTTATTGATGAGCTCTACCCCTTCTTCTAATGTCATTTTTTCCGGATCTGTATCTCGAGGCAGAGAAGCATTAAATTTTCCATCCGTGAGATAAGGGCCATATCGTCCGGTTTTTAATACCAAAGATTCGCCGGTTTGTGGATGATCGCCCAATGTACGTAATTTTTGGGGACCGCTATTTCGATTTTTGATCAGTTCCAACGCTTCTGCCAGTTCGATGGTTAACGGCGACATAGTGGGAGGGATGGTGCCGTTTTTTCCTTTCCCTGCAGTCACGTAGGATCCGAATCGGCCATAGTCAGCTTTCACATCTTCGTCAGAATCAGGAAATTTTCCTAATATTCTGGGGAGTGATAATAGTTTAAGCGCCATTTCAAGATCAATATCATCGTCTGGTGTTCCTTTTGGAATCCCTTTTCGTTTACTGGTTTCTCCCAATTGAACATAGGGTCCGTAAGGTCCATTTTTAACTAAGACCATTTCACCGGAATCCGAATCTTTACCCAATTCTCGATCTTCATTGATTTCCTGATTCAAAATTTCCAATGCTTTATCCACATTCAAATCACCGAGATATACATCTGCAGGAACAGATTTCCGCGTTTCACCCTGTTGCACAAATGGACCATATTGCCCCACGCGAATTTCAATGGGGTCGCCGTCATAATCCAATTGGACCGAACAGGCTTTCCCAATATCTATTTTATCATCTAACATACCCTCCAATCCAATTTGGTCATCAGAGCCAAAATAGAATTCTTTCATAAATGGGACTGCATCCAATTCTCCGCGGGAAATCGCATCAAGGCCGTCTTCCATATTGGCTGTGAATTGACTGTCCACCAGAGAAGTAAAATGGTTTTCTAAAAGTTGGGTGACCGCAATCCCTAAAAAGGTCGGTGTCAATTGTCCTCGGTTATTGGTCACATAGGTTCGGTAGATGATGGTATCAATAATGTTGGCAAAAGTGGAAGGACGTCCAATTCCCTGTGCTTCCAATTCTTTCACCAGAGATGCTTCCGTAAATCTCGCTGGCGGTTTGGTTGCATGTGTATCTGCCGTTAATTCATTGCATGTGAGAGGTTGGCCTTTGGCCAAATCCGGCAAAATTGATTCTTGATCTTCTGTGATTCCGCTTCGACGATCCGTACTTTCTACATAGGCAGCCATGTATCCGGGGAAAAGTATCACTTTTCCATTGGCGCGAAATTCCGTTTTTTGATTTTCAATCGTTACAGCTATTTGTTTCACTTTGGCTGATTTCATTTGAGATGCCAAAGTTCGCTTTCGAATAAGGTCATATAATTTTGCTGCATCTTCATCAATGGCTGCACGCACTTTATCCACGGTGGTAAATGTAACACCAGCGGGGCGGATGGCTTCGTGAGCTTCCTGGGCATTTTTCACTTTTGTAGCATAAGTCCGCGCTTGTTCCGGTAAATATTCTTGACCAAAACGAGAGACAATTTCGTTCCGCGCCCCATTGATGCCTTCCGCCGAAAGGGTGGTGGAGTCCGTCCGCATGTAGGTAATAAATCCCTGTTCATAAAGGCGCTGGGATGTGCGCATGGTTTTACGTGCGGAGGATCGCAGTTTCCGCGCTGCTTCCTGCTGAAGCGTGGATGTGGTAAATGGTGGTTTGGGATCAGAATTTTTGATCTTTTCTTCCACATCTTTAACCGTCCAGGGACCGTCTTTTAATTCTTTTACCAATTCATCTGCCTGTGCTTTGGATAATAGTAGTGCATCGTGTTTTTTTAACTGACCTGTGTTGGGATCAAAATCTTTTCCGGTGGCAAGGCGTTTACCATCCACGCGGATGAGCGTCGCTGAAAATGGATTATCTTTCGTTTGTAAGTTCGCCTTTAAATCATAATATAATGCAGAATGGAATGCCTGACGGAGCCGTTCTCTTTCCACAATGATTCGAAGGGCAGAGGACTGTACCCGTCCGGCGGAAAGACTAACTTTCACAAATTTCATATTCTTTTTCAATGTGCTCCAAAGTACACGGGAAACTTTATATCCCACAAGTCGGTCAATGATGCGTCTGGTTTGGCGGGCTGCCACTAAATCGCTATCAATTTCTCGGGGGTTATTCATACCCTCTTCAACACCTTCTTTGGTGATTTCTGTAAACTGAACACGAGAAAGTTTTGAGGCTTCCACTTCGCTGGCAATGTGTGCCGCTATGGCTTCACCTTCACGATCCGGGTCAGTGGCGATAACGATTCGGTCGGTCTTCTTCGCCAAAGATTTAAATTTTTTCATGAATTGCTTTTTATCGGGTAGCACATCTTCCACTGTGGCAAAGTCGTTATCCACATCCACACCCAATTCTTTTTTGGGTAAATCTTTTATATGGCCAACGCTGGCCATGACTTCATATTCACCACCAAGGTATTTCGAAATGGTTTTTGCCTTAGAAGGCGATTCAACAATTAATATTGGTTTTGAGCTCATTAGTTCTCTTTTTTTCTGTAATCAGTGGCAATGCCGCAATATCGCGCGCGTATATTAATGTAAAAGAAAATTTTATAATGTCAAAGAATTGATATGATCTACCAACGCTTTTATTTTTACTGGTTCCTGATCTCCCGTTTTCAAATCCTTAATTTCGGCCTGTCCCGACTCTAATTCTTTATCTCCAATAATGATCGCAATGGTTGCACCACATTTATTGGCCTCCCGCATTTGGGCTTTCATGGATCGGCGCAATGGATCAAAATCGGTACGAACATTATTTTGTCTCAAATCTTCTGCTAATTTTGCCACTGTTGGCCGGACACGATCTCCAAGGCCTACAATATATACTTGTGTGGTTTTACCGCTTAAATCGTCATCACCCAAGGCCAAAAGGATTCGTTCCATACCGGCGGCGAAACCGATGCCCGGCGTGGGTTTGCCACCCAATCTTTCTACGAGGCCATCATAACGGCCACCCCCACAAATAGCATCCTGGGCGCCCAATTCAGTAGAGGTAATTTCAAATGTGGTCCGGGTATAATAATCCAATCCACGCACAAGATTCGACTCAATCAAATATTGAGTTCCCATGGCATCCAGAAGGGAACAAACCTCCTCAAAATGGGCTTTGTCTTCTGCTGTCAATGAATCAGAAATATTGGGTGCTTCTTTCAATATTTCAATTTCGTGGGGTATTTTTGTATCCAAAATGCGCATTGGATTATTTTCAAATCTTTTCTGACTGGTTTCGCTTAGGTCGTTGAAATGGGGTTTTAAAAAATCACGAAGTGCATTGCGATAATTATCTCTGCATTCCGGTGAGCCGATTGAATTCAACTTTAAGTTTAGGCCTGTTAATCCAATATCATTGAAAACAGACATGGCCAGGGCAATGACTTCCGCATCAATTTCCGGATGTTCAGATCCAAACGTTTCAATCCCGAATTGGTGGAATTGGCGGTAGCGCCCTTTCTGGGGCCGTTCTCTTCGAAATAATGCGTCAATATAATACAGTTTATTAATGGGACTTTGACCACCCAGATTGTGCTGGATGAATGACCGTACCACTGGTGCCGTCAATTCCGGTTTCAGGGTGAGGTTCTCACCCCCTTGGTCCGTCCAACTATACATTTCTTTCGAAACAATATCGGTTTCTTCGCCTACACCTCTGGAAAAAAGTTCCGTTCGTTCGAAGGCAGGGGTACGAATTTCACTATATCCATAGGTATCCATGGTGTTGTGGATGACGGCTTCCAGCACCTGCCAGCGGTGGCTTTGGCTCGGGAGAATATCTTGGGTGCCTTTAATTGATCGGATAAATTCTTCAGTCATTTTATGATATAATATCTTTCAATAAGTTTTCTGCTTTTGCCTTAAATGAGTCAGGAATATACAATTTTACAGAGCCGCCGGGCAGGCTCAATGCATTAATTCCGAAAGCAGAACTGATAAAATCACCTTTAGTGTAGCAGGGGACATCATTATCTTTTAAAATTTCTACAGCCATGTCAGCCATGATGTTTCCATCAAAATCTGCAATGGAAACCCAAGTCATATTCTCCAACGGTTCAGACTCTGGTTTAAGTTCAACCAAGGATACGCCACAGTCCTGACAGACGTTTATTGCTTCAACATATTCACTTTTACATTCAGGACAAAACATAATAGGGCTCCATAGTTGTTGCGGAATTTACAGCATATCATCTTATGCTAACTAATCTTGACCTAAAATTTATTGTTGAACAATGTCAGATCACTATTACTCACACCGGTTTCTAATGCATTAAACTGTTGAGATGAAATACAAATATGGCTGTGTTACTCCCAATGACATAAATTTTAATTATCGGTCAAACAAAGATGGTCGGCTGAATGCTCCCCCGCGTCGTTCCAGTTTCAGGTCTCGGAGATTTGGTGATTTTACATTCAGTTTTAAATAAAGTCCTGAAGCATATCCATTCGGTGTCCAGTTTACACTCATTTCCCAGCAGTGGAGATCCCGATAAATAGAAAAAGTATGACTAACTAAATTTTGTTTAATAAGATCAAACCGTGCATTATACTTTACCTTCCAATTTTCAGTCACATTGATGGTGGAGTTGGTAGACATCCAGAATGTTTTCAGGGGATTATTAGGGTTGAAATTATTGTAGGCAAAACTAAAACTGGCTGAGGTAGACCAAAGTTCACCGGTCGGTTTTTTATCACCCTCTGATTTTAATCCAAAACCGGTAAACATGCCAGCCAGGTTGGCGCCATCGACTCTTTCCACTGATTCAGTAGTGTCTTCATCCGTGGTTTCATCTTCTTCCCGCTCAAAAGAAAAACGCTTCCCGGAAAATCGGAATCCAGTAGAAAATCGAGCGTTCACCAGTCGTGGTGTGGGCATACCGCCACTGGTTTTGAACTGGTTAATACGCATATTTTTTTCTGTATCATAATCGTACCAGTCGTGAACCGTACTAAAATCTAAATTTAACTTTCGACTTACATTGGCGCGAATCGATGAACTGATATTACTCCATTGGAATGCATCTGCCACAAAATTCCGACTGGTACTCATGCGCCAGGAAAATAAATCCTGTTTTCTATCTTTATCTCCATTTACGATCTTCGCTTGAAAACTGTTGGTCATGGAAAAATTCATGGATTGGCTTTCCCCCCGCGGTGTGCCACCAGCCAGGGTACCGGAGAAGCGGTCAAAGTACACCACCTCTCCATTATCCTGTTGAATCACTTCATAATAACCGGGGTTGGTGCCAAATACCTCCCGGGAGAAATCGGGTCGATAAGAATAACCGATGGATGGGGCAATCACGTGGCGAATCGATTCCATCTTGCCTATTTTGACAGGAAAAAGTCCATAGATTTGGGTATTCATGGAGATGTTAAAAGAGCCAGTGGTTCGGGCTGCAAAGCCCTTCACTTCATTGCGGTTAATAGTTCCGGCGGAATCGATAGCTCCGGTGAATGACCGATTCACCCAATCGGATTTCAATGAAAGGCTGGGCGTCACATTAATATATTTAAAAATTTTGGATGACATGCTCAGTCCAGAGGAATGGGTCATAAAATAATCTGTAAAGGTCTGAGTAAAAGGGTCTTCATTCTCATTCATCATCCACCGATATCCTGTGGTGGTATCATCCATGGCATAAGCTTCCGATTCATAATAATTTTTTAAATTGTTGGTAAATCGAGAGGAATAGCGGTAGTTGATATTATGATACCATTTTTTCTTTTTTGCCTTGGTGGGGAAGAGGGCTCTTTGGGAGTGAGTAAAAGCCAATTGCGGCAATGTATTATTGGTGATATTTATTTGCTGCCCAGCTCGGGTAGCTCGGGAATAAAATACGGAATTCTGGTCAATTTTTTTCTCTGCCATAAGGTCCCGTCGGGATGAGAGATTCAAACTGAGGCTGTTCTTGGATTTGGGCCAGCGCTTGGAATAGGTGGCGTTTGAAACGGCCTGTTGGTTCAGCCGCTGGCTTTGTTCGATGCCGGTCCGACGATTATAATCTCCGCTGGAATAATAACTGGCATTCACGGCAGCAGACTGGTTATTTCGTAATTGTTGCCGATGGTTCCATCGAACCACATAGTCACTCTGGCGGTTGTCCCATAAATTGTAAATGTCACGATCTTCATTTGGGACGGAACCTGAAAACCGCTGTTTCGTCTCCAAATCCAAATTGCCTGAATAGGCATATCGCTTCACATAATTATTCTTGGCTCGAAGGGTAATCCCATCCCTATCGTAAAGGCTCATGGTAAATTTCGAATCAAAATATTCACTGGCTGCCCAATAATAACCTAACCCGTTAATGTACCCGCCCCAGCGGGCGTCTGTACCATATGATGGCATAATCCAACCTGAATGTCTCCGACCTTTTTGATGGGGAAATATCCCAAAGGGTAAACCAAATACAGGAATATTGGCAATGTATAGAACGATGGGACGGGCGATGACTTTATCTTCATTTATCATTTTCATTCTGCGGCTTTTAAAATGAAAATGGGGATTATCCAAATCACAGGTTGTATAGGCCGCATCATCGATATAAAATATATCCATATCTTGATTGCGGATTTCCTGCCCATGATAATACCCATCTTCTGCTTTGGTCGTGCCTTGAATCACCTTTCCGTGGCGGGTTTCCAGATTATAAATCATCGTATCACCTACCATGGGTTCTTCCCCATTTTCCACCATAGACGGGCGAATCCACCCGTAGGAGGAATCTCTTTCGGATTCAGGGAAAGCCTTCAGCAGGTTGTACCGCCAGGCCACATTGATAAATCCTGCTTTAAGATTTATATTGGTATAATCGATGACCGCATCACCATGGAGGTCCGTGAATTCATTAACCACATCATAGTCAATATCTTCTGATTCATAATGAATTGGTCCATCCACATCCGCGCCGGTGGAGTCGGGGGTGTAAGTACCCCTGGATCCACCATTCACAAATATTTTCTGTAAATCATTATCAGCAAAATTCATGATAATCGTATCTCCGGATGCTTCATTTTTCCCCTGATATACTGAATCTTCAAAAATGTGATACAGGGTGGTGGCCATGCCTTCCAGCCGCATGGAATCCATTATACCATCGGTGAAAAATCCACGGAGAATTGATCCGGTCATATCATCGGTAAAAGATAAGGAATCCTCAAACGTAAGAGTATCCCCATCTACAATTTCTGTCCATTGACGAATGCCCGTAGATGGATGGGTGGCGTGAGCTTCGCTGGGAATAAATAGACTTTTCAGTACATCTTCATCATATTCTAAAAATATTTCACTCCCGGCAATGGTCTGATTATTATCCAGGATTTTTGGTTTGATTCGAAGGGTGGTTTTGCCATTTTCCCGGTCATAAATGGCTTCACCGCATGTGGCCAAACGCCCCTCTTCTGTAATGGATACATTTCCCCTCGCTACATAGGATACACCATCTGATTCAGGAATTTCAAAATATTCAATCCGATCACCCTTAATGGTTTGTTTGTCTTGTATAAGGGTGGCATTTCCATTGGCAGAACCGCTATCTAATTCCGAAAAATAAAATAATGTATCAGCCACCAGACTGTAAGTAGTATCCCAAACATGGGTGTTGCTATAGGCAATCATGATATCTTTTGGAGAATCAACAAAGAGGGAATCGCAGGTGAGGTTTTGCACATCTTCTACCATGGATACATTCCCGAACAGAAACCCCTGTTCCGTTTTTTGGTCGAAGCGGGCCCAGTCACAATTCATGACCATGTCCCCCTTTTTAAAAATAACATTTCCCCTTAAAAATTGCATGGATTGACCATCAATAGTGATGTTTTCTAATAGGTCCGCCTGTTTGAGACGCAACCGATTATCCTGGGCATAAATTTGGGAAAAAAGGATAAATAATATTAACAGACCACTTCCCCATCGGCTTTTTTGCCAGTGGCGTAAAGGCAATACCCCTTCTCGTATAAGGGGGGGATTAAGGTGTGGTGAAAAAATAAATTGGATTAGATTAATCAATAGATTTATGGGAAACCATTGAAAAAAGTCTGAACGATTGATATTTAGGGACCGCATTAATCAGAATAACGTTTTGGCCAAAGTTTTTTTAGCCGACCTCGGATGTATTCCTCATATCCTAACTCAGTCGGATGGTAAAATGTTTCCGATTTTCCTTCCGGGAAATAATCGGCATCCACAAAATGATCTGGATGATTGTGGGGATATTGATAATCTTTACCATAATCCAATGATTTCATAAGACCAGTGGGTGCATTCCTTAAGTTGAGCGGCACACTTGGGGACCCTTCTGATGCAATTTTTTTCATGGCTGAATTTATGGCCATATAACTGGCATTGGATTTGGGCGCACTGGCCAGATAGGTGGTTATCTGGGAGAGAATAATAGATGCCTCCGGCATTCCGATCATGTGGACTGCCTGAAATCCGGACGTAGCTATAGTAAGACCTTGAGGATCTGCATTCCCAATATCCTCCGATGCAAGAATGATGAGCCGCCGTGCAATAAATTCGGGTTTTTCGCCACCTTCCAACATGAGCGCAAGCCAATAAACGGATGCATCCGGATCACTCCCCCGAACGGATTTAATAAAGGCACTAATGGCGTCATAATGGTAGTCCCCGGTTTTATCATAAAGTTGTGTTTTACTTTGAAGTGCTTCATCCAATATATCCGATGAGATTTTGCCATCGTTTTCAACCAGGCTGGCAGCCAGCTCAATGGTATTGAGCATTTTTCGTGCATCCCCACCTGCAGATTGTATTAATTTTAATTTTATGTCATCATCTAAATGCATTTTTCCTTTAGATAAAATAATATCTTTTTTAAAAGCGCGATCTAATACCAATGCCAGCTGATTTTCGCCTAATGGTTTCAGGGTTAGTACACGGCATCGCGAGAGGAGGGGAGATATGACCTCGAATGATGGATTTTCTGTGGTGGCGCCAATCAAAGTGACCACCCCTTCTTCTACGGCATGGAGGAGTGCATCCTGCTGAGATTTACTGAACCGATGAATTTCATCAATAAAGAGAATCGTTGGCCGACCTAAATCCCGATTGGCCTTCCCCTTTTTGATTACGTTTCGCAAATCCTTTACCCCACTCGACACGGCTGATAATTCATGCATTTCCGCTTTGAGATTATTAGCGATAATTCGGGCTAATGTGGTTTTACCTGTCCCGGGAGGTCCCCAGAAAAGGAGTGAAAATAATTGTTCTTTTTCTAAAAGTTTAGATAAAATTTTATCGGGGTCAATGAGATGAGATTGTCCAATAAATCCGGACAAGGACTGGGGGCGAACGCGGTCTGCCAGAGGCGGCAAATGCTGATTAAATAGAGAGGGTGTGGCTGACATGATAGAATTTACCCTTATTCATGCAGGGAAATTTACAGTAAATCTATTCCGTCAATTGATGTAAACTCCGGCCTTTGTATTGGAGACATAAAATGAAATTAAAATGGCAAATATTTGCGTTAGCACTATTCATGTTAATGGCGGGCTGCAGTAAGGAAGACAAAGTAATGGATGGTGAATTAATTATAGAAGATATCATTGTTGGAGAAGGGACAGAAGCTGTTAAACATAGTATTGTAACAGTGAATTACACTGGTTGGCTGGAAGATGGTAGCAAATTTGACTCCTCTTTAAATCCCGGCCGGGAACCATATCGTTTTACCGTTGGCGCTGGTCAGGTAATTCAAGGTTGGGATCAGGGTATTCCCGGGATGAAAATTGGGGGTAAACGAAAATTAACCATTCCACCTAGCATGGGGTATGGAAACCGTGCTATGGGTGCCATCCCTGCAAATTCTGTCCTCATATTTGAGGTGGATTTATTAGTCGTGGAATAGGTACACTTTGCTCTATGGTGCAGTAGACTATTAACCCATTAGGCAACCATGGACTTATGATTGTCAAAAAGAGCTTAGCTAAATGAAACGCCTCTGGCCCAAATAGCCTCCGTAATTGGAGGCTTTCTTGTCTATAAAACGTATTGTTTCTTCTTGAGCCACTGAGGAGAGTCGAACTCCTGACCTACGCATTACGAATGCGTTGCTCTACCAGCTGAGCTACAGTGGCCTAAAATTGGGGCAGATTTTACGGTAATCCGCTTATTCTTAGAATCAGTTATTTTTCAGCGATCACTTCTACCATCATTGGGCAGGACAGTGTTGTATATGAAAGTTTTTCAAGCGATCCCAAATCTCTAATAGCATTTTTTACATCTTGGGTATTTAAATAGCCCATGGTCACCAATCGGGGAAAATAACTATGATACCATGTTTTAGGCCATTCCCACTCCATGGAACCGGGCCTCGCCAATTTCGGCATAAGACGAATATGAGTTACTTTCATATTTAGTGCTTCAACAAATTGGGGTATATAACTGCCAACATTAATCTCACAATCAGATTCATTAAAACTTTTTAATGCAGCACCAATCGCTTTTTTTAACGCCGGTCGCTCAGGCTTGGTTTGGTGGGTGGAAAAATTATAATACTCATGAATGACCATCTGACCTCCTGGCCTTAAGGCATCTTTTATTTTTTTTAATATTTCTTTTGGGTTAGGAACCCAAGCCAAGGCCCACCGGCAATACATCCCATCAAGAGATTCAGTGTCCAATGATAACGTATCAAAATCAGCTAAACATGGTTCTATAGAAAGCTGGGTTGATTCCCTGATATGGTGTAAGTATTTAATAAAAGCTTCCGATCGATCCACGCCAATTACTTTGCCGGTTTTACCGACAATTTTGGCTAATTCTGTTGTACAGTATCCAGGTCCACAACCCAGATCCAAAATAGTTTGTCCTATTTTAAAACCAGCCAAATCCCATCCGCGTTTTGCTTCGGATGACCATACCATATGCTGTATCTTTAATCGGGTAAGTTCTTCTTGGTCTGTACCTAAAATATAGGTGTTTTGTTCACTCAATGTTTAAGTGCCGGGTCGATCATGTTTTTTAATGAAGTAACACCATAAGGTCGTAGCCACCATTAAGATAAAAGCGCTAAAATAAAATGTACCGCCATATCTGTGATTTATCTTATACCACCAACAAATTGTGTTTTTTAATGAAGTAATACCAGGTGGCGGTTGAAATAAGAAGAATCACCCCGCCCGTAAAGGTAGTGATTAGTGCAGTATTTACACCGTTTAATAAAATATGGGGTGCAATTTTTGAAATGTCCGGAATAGCGCTTAAAGCACTATTTACGCCTATCCAAGTGGCCAGAATGCCTACAAATGCAGTCAAAATTCCCAGCAGGATTATGCCATTTGTATGGAAAGGCTCTTTCATGTTTTTTACTGCAATAAAGATTATAGCAGCGAACAAAATAAAAAGGACCATCATAAATGGTCCGCCGTTTAGGAGTGATTGAAACATTTTACACCTCTTTTAATTGTTGATAATTATTTATTCGATCCGAATGCATCATCATTAGATCGATATTCCAGGATGTCTCCCGGTTGGCAGGCCAATACAATACAGATTTTTTCTAATGTTTTATATCGCACACCTCTCACATTGCCATTTTTTAATAAGGACAAATTGGTCAGAGAAAGTCCAATTGCTTTTGAAAGTTGCGTTAGTGACATTTTCCGCTTAGCGAGCATCACATCAAGATTTGTAATAATTGGCATTTTAAAAGTTGAATGAATTCCTTTTATTCGTTGGTAAATTATAAAAAATAGAAATCATCGTAACAAGTAAAATATTTTATGATATACATTAAAATATAAATGATTTACATAAAAATTTATTTCTGATAGTATTTTGCTGTTCGATATGCGCCATAAGTTTCTCCCCCATAAAATGTAATAGCCATACCAACATATAATGGCGCAAAGACATTTTTATTTTTTACGGAAATAGCGCCAGCACGAATGGCCATGGCTGATAGAAGAAAACCATAAAACCCATCTATAGGACGCCCTGCATATACCCGCCCTAACCCTGGAATGACCATAGACAATCCTGCAGCCACGATTGGCGATTTTGTAGAATGGATGGTGTGTGAATATTTAATGGGATCAAACAATCTTCCATCTTTGTGAAATTGACCTCCCATTTTCTGGTGGGATTCAAACGCATTGGGGTTACAGCGTATAATCCTATCCGAAGCCATAAAAATACCCTTTATTCCACCATGGGTATGAATGGTCTGGGCACCATAATTGGAACAACTGGGCGCAAACTGGCAGTTGAGATTTGTTTCATTGTAGGATAACCGCTGCCATTTGACGATAGGGTAAAGAAATATTTTTTGGAGTACCGAATTATTGGGGTCAGCATAAAGTGAATCCGCTGGATATTGTGCGAAGGAACATCCTGTGAGTAGAATTAGAATAAATATATTGTGGATCATTTGCTTGGAAAATAACATGCAATTTTCTCTTGGAAGATTGATTGAATACATTCAATTTTAGGTACGATGGGATATGTAAAACCATCCATTCTTCGATTGATCCTGACCGTTTTTCTATCGGCCGGCCTATTTGCACAGGATCAAACACTCTATATTCTCCATACCAATAATACCAATGGTGCGCTAGAAAATTGTTATTGCCCTGATCATCCTTTTGGTTCTGTCGAAAAACGGACTATTTTTGTGAAGGATTTCATCAACGAACACCCCAATACGGTTTTGGTGGATGCGGGCGATTTTTTTACCATGACCCATCAATCCTATAAAGACAGTCTTATGGCGGAAGCATATGCCCTATTGCCCTATGATGCCATTCTTCCAGGAGACCAGGAACTCACAATGGATGGTGATAAAATCGATCCACTTCTGGGCCTAATGAATACAAAGATTGTGGGGACCAATATTACCATGGATGGTGTAAATAGTTTAGTCAGTTCCCATCTTGTTGATCGAGGTGGGTTTAGCATAGCCATTATGGGAATTATGGATCCCTATGCGGTAAAATATTATTCTGAAGAATTAAAGGAAAAGATTGAACTGAGTGACCCAGTGAAAGCGGTAGAAGCAGAAATGGAAATTCTGAAAGATAAAGCAGATATATTTATACTACTTACCCACCAGGGTGCGGATTTGGATGAAGCTTTCGCTGAAAAAGTAAAGGGTCTCCATGTGATCGTAGGTTCCCATAGTCAATCCACCATGGATGAACCGAAAGAGGTCAATGGAACCCTTATTGTTCAAGCTGGAAAAGAAGGATATTATGTAGGTACTGTAGCATTAATCTTAAATAAAGAGACCATTGAAGCTAAATCTGGACGAATTGATACCATGACTTTTGACATGCCGGATGATGATCGGGTGATGGAAATGATTCATGAATACGAGTCCAAAACGGGCAAAATAAACCGGCAAAAATTAAAAATGAAAGAAGAGAAAGAATGGATCAACCCATTGAAATATTAGCATCTAATCCTGTATATATGGCCGTGGCGGTTGTCCTAGCCATTATCATTTTACTGGGCATTATTAAAAAATTGATCAAACTTGTGATGGTGGTAAGTGCTATTCTGGTTTTATGGGTGGCCTATATGGTTTATACCGGTCAGGAAGTGAATATTGAATCGGCACAAAAATCCTATGAAACAGCGAAAGAAACAGTGATAGAAGCAGTATCTACAGCAGGGGAAAAAGCGAAAAAATCAGCGGTAGAAAAGATGGAAGAAAAAACAAAAGAAAATTTGGATAAGTTATTACCGAAAAAAGATTAGATAACTTTACTTTGCCATGAGTTTATCGTTGGCCACACGGAGGCGGCCCGTGAGTAGTTTAATGATACCTTCCATAATATCGCTCTGGCTTCCCATGACTTCATAAAACCCTTCCTGCTCAATTCTAAACAGAACAGAATCTTCTGTTACAGTGGCATCTGCAGAACGGGGTTCGTCATCCAAAAGAGCCATTTCGCCGAGGCAAGTGCCTTTACCCAGCATGGCCAATTCCTGTTCCCCTTTGTGAATTTTCACATTACCATTCACCACGATAAATAAGGAATCACCATAATCCCCCTCAGCAAAAATGGGTTCATTGGCATCATATTGAACTTCTTCCGTGATTTGAGCCACACGGGATAAGTTTTCAGCCGGAATGCTTTTAAACAAATCAACGGATTTTAAGATAATTATTTTTTCTAAAGTAGAATACATACTGAGTTCAACTGCCTCCAATTTAAAACGTTCTGACGGAATGAAGTCAAGATTCGTACCATTTTTTTGAATTCTTCTTGCAAAGAGTTCCTGATTTGCTTTTGAACCGGGGACATTTTCCCAATCTAATTTTTTCATTACATCCAATTTTTCAGACTTTAGTAAATAATCTAAAGCAATAACCGATTCCCATTTATTGGGGGAATATGCCGAATCGGTTAATTCTTGATCCAGACTACTGGGTAAATCCTTGAAATTGCTGTGACCCACTTCACTTCGTTCTGTCAAAGAAATGGGTTCAATAAGGGGATTAATAATCTCTCTTTCTTCCTTGGAAAAAATATTTTCAAAAAACTCAAGGAGAAAGGGCAGTTTAGCCGGATCACCGGATTTAACCGTATGGATATACGTTTCAATCGGTGTATCGGGTACATGTAACACACCTAATTTTAATAATGTGGGGAGCGTATTTTGAATTTCATTATTCAAATGATCCTGGAGGAAAAACTTATTTTCATCTTCCGGGGTTAAATGAATCGCTTCGTTCAGTGCATAGACTTTATGGGCCATGGCACGGATTTCTTGAGCAATTTCTTCTTTTTTCTCTTCATCAATAGGGTGGATGCGGGCAATCGCTAATAGAGAGTCAACCACTTCGTTATATACATCCTGATCTTCCCGGTTTAGTTGTGTTAATAATAAATTGATTGAATCATCGTTTGGATATTCACGCAGGGTTCGGATTATTCCCAACCGAAGTTTCCGCTTTAAATCAGGATCAGAAAATAAATTTTGGAATGATTCCAAGATTAAATCAGTAGAAAACTTCTTGAGAGATTGGCGTGCCTGAAGCGATGTTTTTGGTAAACTTAAATTTGAAATAATAGCAGGAATCAATTCTGGATTCTGACGTTTTTCAGCAATCGATAAGGCCACATTGCTGATAAGGTAGCCATCGTTATACAGGAATGAAATCAGTTTATCCTGGGTAAGTATATTGTTATTATCCACCAACCGATTCAGGGCGATGGCTTGAGTTGATTCATCTCCCCCTTCCAACATTTCAATTAAAATAGATTTTGCTTGATCGGTGGCGCCCTTATCTATGAGCAAGATAGACGCAGCCGCGGCTGCCCGTGTTTCTTCTTGTTCGTGGGTGAGCAATGGTTCCAAATCCGGTAAAACAGTGGCCAATTTTCTTCGGCCAACCACCATGATTGCTTCTGCAGAAATAGCATCGTCTTTTTTCATGGCGGCAATAATATCTTCGTTGGAAAGAATTAATTCTTCATCCCAGGCCATAGATAAAATGCGTTTGCGAACGTCCGCACTTCCCTCAGCAAATAACCGATTAATGGATTTTTTCCATGACGAAAGGGGAAGCCCTTCAATAATTTCCAGGGCAAAGAGCTGCTGAATTTCATCTTCTGAGGATAGGGTTTTTTCAATGGTTTGAACCATGGCTGCATCCTGAACATCCACATTGAGTTCCTCAAAATCAATTTGTCGTTTGGCAATAGCCGATTGTAATTGGGTAACATAGCCGGTTTTAACCCGAATCGCTGTAAAAACCCAAACTGCAATGGAAGCGAGAGAAATTATACTCAAATATTGCAGTGCAATAATTTTCACCAGCAAAAAAGTTATCAAGCCGGCAATGCCCTCAGCGATGGATTTGACCGTACCGGTAATTTGGGGTTTAATGGATTTACGTACATTTGCAGGAACAGGGAGCCACAGTAGTTCTAATGAGGAACTATTGATGGTAAATTTAAAAGTTTGATCAGAGAATTTTGCAATACTGGCACTCATTAAAACAGGTGCAATCAACAATGAAGCGGATCCGGCAATAAGGAAGAATGGGAGCGCCAGCAATCCAATGAGAATACCAAATCTTGAAAGAATAGGTCCTGTTATAAAAAACTGCATGATGATTGAAGCGGCACCGGCAATGGAGTAAAATGTGCCAAAGAATGAAACCAATTCGGCCTCAGTAGGGAAGGCCGTACTGGCGATCATTTTAAATTGGTAATCAATCAAAGTAGTCACCACCGCCGATAGGGCAATTATGGTTCCGATTCCGACTAAAAATGGATCCTGTTTTTCTTTTTTCTTTTTTGCCCCTTTTTTGGTCGGTTTTAACGTCCCTTTTTTGGCAGGTTCTTTTTTAAAATATTGCATAGATGTAAGACCAAAAAAGGCTGCAAGTCCCAAAAACCCGCCCGCAAGAAATAATAACTCATCTGTGCCAAAGGCGCTCACAAATGGTTTAAGGTTCATCCCAATAATCATGACTGCAAATGATCCGCCGCCTGCAATGATACTGAACAAGCGTTTGGCTTGCTGTGGTTCAAATGAGTCACCTGCAAAAGTCCAGAATTGGATCAGCATAATGCCCACCACTACTTCAACCCATATGTACACAACAGGAATGACAGATCCTGTAATCAGGGGCTGAAATAAGATAAAGGATACGATAAAAATGGCGCATGTCATCATAAAAAGAACTCGGGGAGCTAATTTTGTTGACAGCTTGGTATAGTAAGTTAAAATTGGGGCGATAACGACCGCCACAGCCAAAAACATGAGGGGAAGAATTGATTTATCGAACCGGCTTAGAAAGTAGGCATCCCGAGCCGTTTTCGCCACCATTCCCATGGCAACGGTAAAGAAAGAAAAGAAGAAAAATGTGAGGACCATTTTGGCCTCACCCTGTTTAATATTGATTATTCTCTTTAAGAATTTCAACGAATTCTTATTTGATTATGTTTAACATAGCGCTTATGGAATAATCAAAACCACTCTCGTTAAATAGTTCCATAATAGACCCAAAAAAGAAAATAACAAATATGAGGCACAGACCAATGAATGCAATGGTGATCATTAATAAAACACCGTTTATGAGAAAATAGGATCGAAATTGGTCCATAGCAGTCGTAAAACTGATTGAATCCTTATTCTGTACAGCGAATTGCAAATGATTGGCCGCATTGGTCAATTTTGTTCCCATGAATATAGTAATGATTCCCATGATGACTGTGGGGATTGAAAAAACAAAAATAGTCAGGCAATACATGGCGCCGGTAATTATATTCATGATACCCACAAATTTGGTCCACTTCACCAGTTTTTCCAGCGTGAGCAATCCGAAAGAATCCAGATGATAATTGAGCGTATTTTCAGAGGATATTTGATTGATGTCAGTCATTTTATAATAGGTCACTGGCCAAATCAGCCAAATAAGACCGTTCTCCTTTTTCCAGGGTGATGTGTGCAAAGATTTTTTGATGGGTCATTCGATTAATTAAATAACTTAAACCATTGGAAAGCTTATCCAAGTAAGGATGGTCAATCTGATGGATATCACCCGTAATCACAATTTTAGTCCCTTCACCGGCACGGGTAATAATTGTTTTCACTTCATGCGGTGTCAGATTTTGGGCTTCATCCACGATAAAAAATGCTTTTTGAAGACTTCGTCCACGGATATATGCCAGGGGCGTTATAACTAATTTATTCTGCTCCAGCATATCGGTAATTTTTTGTGCTTTTGGATCCTTTTCTTTATACTGGTTTCGAATGACGCCCAAATTATCCCATAGGGGCTGCATATAAGGATCAATCTTAGATTGAATGTCACCTGGAAGAAAACCAATATCTTTATTACTCAAAGGGACGATGGGCCGTGCCAGATAAATTTGCCTGTATTGTTTCCGGCATTCTAATGCACCAGCTAGGGCTAATAATGTTTTCCCTGTCCCCGCTTTTCCGGATAACGTGACCAACTGAATTTTTGGATTAATGAGCGCAGCCAATGCAAAGGCCTGTTCCGAATTGCGAGGTGTTATGCCGTAAGCTGGTGTTTTATCTATTTTATAGTATTGATCTTCCATACTGTCATAAGTGGCTAATGCGGATTTATGTTCGTTGCGTAGAATAAAATTTTCGTTGGGAATGGGAGATTTTATCTCGGGTAACATGTCTCCATCAATATGGTATGGTTGGGTATAAAGTGAATCAATGGTTTCAGTTGGCAGGTTTTCGATCAGTCGTCTTCCCGTATATATTTTATCCAGACTTTCGATTTTATCCGTGGTATAGTCTTGGGCCAACACACCCATTGCTTTTGCTTTCATCCGGAGGTTTGTATCCTTGGTGATAAGAATCACCGTTTTGGATGTTTCCTGTTTTTGCAATCGAATGGCCGTGTTTAAAATTCGGATGTCCGGAATATCATCGCGGAAAACTTCAATCAAATTTTCATCCCAAGTCTGGTTAACAATGACCCTTATTTTTCCGCGACCCTCCCCCAAAGAAACGCCGGATTTAAATAATGTATCTCCCGTTATTTCATCCAGGTCTCTTAAAAAATCTCTGGCGTGATAATTGATCTGCTCATTTCCACGTTTAAAATTATCCAGTTCTTCAAGGACTGTTATTGGGATCGCCACATCATTTTCTTCAAAGTGGTGGATACAACTTGAATCATGGAGAATGACATTTGTATCTAAGACAAGCAATTTTGCTTTTTTCTTGTTAGCCATGATTGCCTTTAAGACCGAGGATTTTCGATGTTACTATAAAACATTGATACAATGAAGTTATTTGAGATTGAATTGATTCACAAGGGTTGAACCTCATTCTTCAAAAAATGGAACAGTTATTGTATATTTTAAAAGGTTTCACTTTAACCTAAAAAATGATTACACTTTAGGTACATTGTCCCCGAGGAAAAGGATGAAAACTCATAATATATTACATTTAAGCCCTTCGGCTATGTATCACCTTTTTATGAAGAAGGTGGTGATAATGGGCCTTACCCTGTTCTTTTTTTCCTGCGGTGATACCGTAATTAATACAGAAAAATCTGTTTCCGATTCCAATGATGACTTTAAACTGACATTAACCGTTTCAGATGAAATCGTTCGACTGAATGACAGTATTAAACTCACTGCATTTGTTGAGCGAAAAGTCCATAAAGATTCCATTGATGGTTATGTATCTATGAAAATGATTATAGATGCAGTCGGCGGAACCATCGACGGACATAGTTTCAGTTCTGCTTCGAATATTACTGTTTCAATGGATGATCTTACCAGTTCTCCATTCCAGGCGCTGGCCTTTTTTCTTCCCAAGTATAGTTATAATTCATCCAAAAAAGAATACTATAGCTATATGGAAAAAGGGCATGTTTCCGCATCATTTGACGGGCTGTTCGTATCTATTCCCATTAGTATGGTGGAACCAAGATGATGAGAAAAATTATTTATTTTATATTAATTCTTTCTATTGTTTATACTCAGCAGCGGCCCCCGGCTGCAGCAACGCGACGGCCCCCGTCCAATATTGTCAAGCGTCCTGCCGGTGGTAAAATGACCTCTTTACGTGATCTGGATTATGAAGTAATTAAATTGAGTTATATCGAGACTGACCGTGCGCTAGCTATTTTAAAGACAATAGGTTATTCTGTCGTTGAGTTTAAAGCCGGCAAGGGAGAAATTGCGGGAGAAAATAATTTCATACCGCAATTTTCCAATAAGAATATGGACATTAATGCGCCCGGCACACTTCCGATAATTATCAAGTTCCCAGATACAGAAACCATTTCATTGGTTGAAAAAAGCAAATCTAAATCTTCTAGTAAAAGATCAGTCCTCGGAGTTGATCTCGGTGGTGTTACTTTAGATAATACCACCAGCGGCGACCCAATGCAGCGTCTTTTGGTGGGTTACAAACCGGGGGATTTTAATTCAGTAGCCAGATTACTTGACATTATTCAAAATAAAATTGATACACCGGCGGATCAAATTGTAATTGAAGCATTGGTTCTTGAATTGAATTCCGATCAACTGGATGAACTGGGAATTGATTTTTCCAATGCAGGACAGGGATATTCGGCAGTTTTCCCGCCACCGGAAGGAGGATCCATATCACCTTTCACCGTGGTACTTGATCGCACATTGCTGGGATCCGCATCTAATTTTCGAGCCAATGTTGAAGCACTTATTAGTAATAAAGCAGCAGAAATATTATCCAAACCTTCTGTCCTTGTTTTGGATGGGCGTCAAGCGAGGATACAAATTGGCCAGCAAATTCCCATTGTAAAAACAACCGATACTCAGATTTCAACCACAAAATCGGTTGATTATCTCCCTGTGGGGATTGTGCTGAATTTGCGCCCACGCATTAGTGCCGATGGTTCTCGGGTAACCATTCAGGTTGAAACGATTATCAGTGAAACGGAAGAACGGATTGGGTCGGCCACTGGCGGTAATGTGGAATCGGCACCCATTATTAATAATCGTAAAGTGCAGTCTATTGTTCGTGTGGCCAATAATACGCCCTTTATCATTGGCGGATTAATCAATAAGAAAACCACTGAAAATGATGGCGGCATTCCCATTCTTAAAGATTTGCCTTTGATTGGTCGGTTATTTGCAATTTCGTCTGAACAAACGGTAAAAAAGGAAGTGATTGTGGTGATTACTCCCCATATTATTACAGATAATGAAGATAATTTTAGCCGGGTGATTCCTCAGGATTCTGAATTATTTAATGCATTTGGTAATCGCTCATTTCCAAACTCTTATAGGCTGCAGCATTCAGATGTATTTGATTTAAGCTTTATTTTTGAAAGTCCCGTTTTTAAGGAAATCAAGGAAGAAGTCAACAAACGGGCTGAAAAAGACAAAACATTATTGGTACGGGACCCATACAAAAGTTTAATTGAAGGAAAAATACCGGGAGAAAATATACTGGTTAGACGCATGCTGATTGATGTGATTGAAAAGCTGGAATATCATAAACATATTGATCCGGCCAAGGTTATTTATTTTTTGGATTCAGAGTCTAATCCCGCCGGTTTTCAAGTATCACCATTGGCCAATGATATAATGGGTATGCCCCAGGGGAAAGCACTTCAATTGAGCTATTCTATTAAAGGAAAAGCAACGGTTCAGAAACCATTTGTACGCCCAACGGCTGAAATAAAGTATATCACGGTAAGCGATTCGTATAAGAATGTGTTAAAAGGATTAAATAAACGGGGATCCAGTCCATCAGATGATGTGTTTACCATTTTGATTTCACGGGGTAAAGACGAGCGCCGTTTATACGATGTACTTGTTATGAAAAAGGTGCTTGAAATGAACCCTGATTTAGAGTTAACATTACAATATTTTAAACCGGGGATTGAAATTCTCTTCCCGTCGCCAGATGTACTTTTGAATAACAATCATGTGGTGGATCGGGATGCAGCAAAGTATTTTTATGAAGTGAATGATTATTATGGATCATTCGAACAGGAATTCAACAGATCCACGGCTGAATTGGGTCGGTTAATTCAGGGCCGAAGATAGTGTGAGCAATATCACATGATTGTAGTTCATAAAGGAATAGATTTGAATATTATTTTCGTGGGGGAACACTTGATAAGGTATCATTTACCTAACTAATAAAGGAGGATGTGATGAAGTTAATCAAGTTAATGTTAGCAGGAATGGTAGTAATGTCTTTTGCCTTGGCTCAAGATGATACCCAAGGCGGTCAGGCTACTGGCCCACCACCCTGTGATCCAAATGCAACCTACCCAGTAGCCGATCCCGGCCCTGATGGCGGTTGTGCAAACTATAATGACTGTAACAGCAATGGCGTCTACGATGCAGGTGAGCCATGTGGTGATGTTGGCGGACAAGGGCCACCCCAAGGCGATGACCAAGGTCCACCCACTTGTGATGTTTGTGGGTATACTTTCGCTGGTGAGGGTGACCATCATGGTCACTGTGATAGATGCGATTTTGTATTTACCAGTGATAACGACCAACACGGTCATTGTGACCAATGTGACTACATATTTAGCGGTGAAGGCGATCAACATGGTCACTGCGATAAATGTGACCACATTTGGTCCGGTGACCCAGAAGATCACCATGGCCATTGTGACCATGAAGGCTGTGATTTTGTAGGTAATACCAATGAAGACTGGGAAAATCATTCTCATGATGATGGCGGAACAGGCGGCCCAGGAGGAGCACCTACTAACCACTGGGATGGCAATTGTGCAGCCATGTGTGGAGGCCACGGCGAATACTGGTTAGATTCTGATGGCGATGGCCAACCAGAAGATGGCCCATATGCTACGTGGGATCACGATGCCGATGGTAATCCTGTTGATTGTGGTTGCGGTGGTGATGATGGAGACCACGACGGTGATGAAGGTGATCACGACGGTGATGAAGGTGATCACGACGGTGATGAAGGTGATCACGACGATCAAGGTGGACAATGTAGATATGAAGGATGTGATTTTGTAGGAAGTACTGATGATGATTGGCGCGGCCACTGTGATGCCAACCCAGATCATTGCAGACCTCAAGCCGGTGATACATGTGATTACGGACATGATGGCGACGAAGCTTGTGATTATGTTTTTACAGGCGATGAAGGTGAAGACCATCATCACTGTGATACTTGTGGCGTAGCAATGAGTTCAGGTCAAGATATGGACCAACATTGCCAAGATAATCCAGAGCATTGCAGACCTAGAGCCGGTGACACGTGTGAATGTGGTTTTACATTTGCTGGCACTGATGCAGATGAAAATCACCGCCATTGTCCAACATGCAACGCACAATTCGACAACGATGGAGATATGGGACAACACTGTCAGGATAATGAAGGTCACTGTGGTGATAATAACGATCAAAACTAATTATTGATTTTTTAGTTATTGTATGAAAAAGCCTCCGCATTTTGCGGGGGCTTTTTTGTTTTCGGGACTTAGATTCTTTAGTTATGAAAAAGGAATTAATCCATGTTTGAATCAGGACTATTAAAAGGGAAATCAATTATTGTCACCGGTGGTGGTACGGGATTGGGAAAATCTATGGCGACCCGATTTGCAGAATTAGGGGCGGATTTGGTTATTACCAGCCGAAGACAAAATGTAATTGATGAAACGGCAGAAGGATTACGGCAGTATGGTGGAAAAGTATTGACGGTTGCTTGCGATGTACGTGATCCGGACCAGGTTCAAAATATGGTGGACCATACGGTGAATGAATTTGGCAAAATTGATATTTTGCTCAATAATGCGGCCGGGAATTTTATAAGCCCCACTGAAGACCTGAGTCCCAATGCATTTAAGACAGTCGTGGACATTGTATTAAACGGCACATTTAATTGTACACAGGCTGCGGGAAAAGTCATGCGGAAAAATAAGGGCGGTGTTATTTTAAATATAGTCACCACTTATGCCTGGACCGGTTCAGGTTATGTGGTGCCATCCGCATGCGCAAAGGCGGGTGTGTTGGCCATGACGCGCTCTTTGGCTGTTGAGTGGGCAAAATATGGCATTCGAACTGTAGCTATTGCCCCGGGTCCATTCCCAACAGAAGGCGCCTGGTCGCGGTTGGCACCTCCGGGATTGGGCATTAAAAAGAAAATGATTAACCGTATTCCCCTCAAGCGTGTGGGAGAGCATCATGAACTGGCAAATTTGGCATCCTATTTAGTGAGTGATCAAGCAGGATATATCAATGGAGAAGTGGTGACCATTGATGGGGGAGAATGGTTACAAGGTGCGGGAGAAATGAATGGGTTAGAAAAAATCCCAAAAGCAGTCTGGAAATTGATGCAGATGAAACGGAGAAAGAAAAAGTAATTATTGGCTTAATTCGGCCACCCAGCGGGTAATAAAATCCCCGATGGACATATAAAGTATAGTAGAATAAATAGCTGCAATTCCAATCAATCCAAATGGTGTCACGCGCATTTCATGGGAATATTTTGAACCGCCGTGAACCCGTTCATGCCATAGCCGCAAAACAAGAATTGTGAAATATGACAGTCCCAATCCAATGGCAAAAATGCCGATAATAATTAGCTGATCTGTCCCGGACAGGTTGTAAAGCCATTTGGCAAATTTCAAATATAGTCCCCCAGCATAGCTGCCCCAAACACACCGGCAGAGTCCCCCAACTTGTTTTTAATTATAGGTGTCACCATATTTTCACTGAATGATGCATCATAAGCTGCGTCACGACCTTCTGTGTAAAGAATATCCATATTAGATAATCCTCCCCCTAATATTATAGCATCCGGGTCCAAGATATCCATAACATTTGCTAAGGCTCTGCCAAAATTTTCAATAAAAGTATCCTTCCAATGTGGGTGGGATTTATAAACCCCGCTATCAATAATGTCTGTTGCACGTAAAAATTCACCAGTTAAAGCTTTCCATTCTGCTTCTAATGCTGTTCCCGAAATATAGGACTCAGCGCAGCCCTTATTTCCGCAATAGCAATCTCTACCACCTGGGTATAACACATGATGCCCCCATTCTCCACTAATATGATTTGGGCCACGATGTATATTTTTATTTATCACGATACCAGCACCACAACCGGTGCCAAGGACCACACCAAATACCAATCTATAATCTTTTGCCGCACCCAAAATTGCTTCAGCTAATGCAAAGCAATTTGCATCATTTTCCATAAGAATAGGAAGTGAGAGCGCTGATTCTAGATCAGATTGTAACGGTTTATCAATTAAGCATACTGTATTGCTGTTTTTTAAAGTCCCGGTTTTATAGTCAATCGCACCTGGCGTGCATATGCCAACGGGACCCTCAACATTGCCGATCTCTATTAACTCTTTAGCTAAATTAACGATACGTTGTAAGATTGCATCATATCCTTCTTCTCGGTTTGTTGCAATGCGCTTTCGTTCAACAACTTGAAATGCATCATTGATAACGATGGTTTCAATTTTAGTGCCACCAAGATCTATGCCTAATTTATTTCCCAAAATATTTCCTTTTTTATAGAATTAATATTCATTTAATATGATAACCCATAGCCAAAATCAAATAGGTAATCATCTGCTTTAGAAATAGGCAGTTGATCCATTGACTTAGGCCAAGAAAACGATAGTTTTCCAGTTGGATTATAATCACCAAACAATACATCAGAAATACCTTGGCCTTCGGTTCCCGGAAGCCAGGCTGCGACAAAAGAATCCCATTGTTCAATTTGGTCTGTTATTATCATAGGTCTACCAGAGAAAAGAACAACCACTACGGGAATATTTTTATTTTTTAGGCGTTTAATTACATCTAAATCTTTTTTATCTAAACTGAGATCTTCACGATCCCCTTCCATTTCCGCATAAGGTTCTTCGCCAATTACTACTACGGCTACATCTCCCTGCGCGTCTTTTCCATCTTCTGAAAACTGAACAGATGTTCCGGGATCCACTGCTGATTTAATGGCGTCTAATACTGAAGTGCCCTCTGCTTTATTTCCCATCTCTCCTTGCCAGCTAATCGTCCAACCGCCAGATTGCATACCTATATTATTAGCCCCCCGGCCAGCAACAATGATTTTTTTGCCATTTTTTGGAAGAGGTAAGAGGTTATTATTATTTTTTAATAAGACCATACTCTTCCGAACAGCTTCTCTAGCAATTTCCCGATGTTTTTGAGAACCTATATGTGATAATAATTGTTGATCACTAAAGGGCCTATCAAAAAGTCCCGCTTGCTTTTTTATCAACAATATTCTTTTTACAGCATCATTAACTCTGGTCATTGGGATAGAGCCATCTTCGATAGATTCTTTAAATAGCTTCATAAATTTTTCGTAGGATTCGTTACCAAACTTTACGGCACCGGGTACCATTACCATGTCAATTCCAGCATTAATTGATAAAATAATATCAGATCTGTAATCACCCGGAATCTGTTCTATTGCAGCCCAATCAGATACAACAAATCCTTTGAAGCCAAGTTCTTCTTTAAGTATATCTGTCAATAGATATTTATTTGCGTGGCACCTTAGATCATTCCATGTATTATATGCAGCCATAAAAGTTGCAACACCGCTTTCAACTGCTTTTTTAAATGGAGGAAGGTGTGTTTTTCTAAGCTCTTCTTCCGAAAGAGCTAAGTTTCCTCTATCAATTTTACCATTAAGACCCGTACCAAATGAAGTTCCACCATCCCCTATGAAATGTTTTGCACAGGCTAAGACTCTATTTGGATTATTTATATTTGAGGATTGATAGCCTAATATTGCAGCATTGCCTAACTTCGTAACGAGTTCAGTGTCTTCAGAAAACCCTTCATACGTTCTTCCCCATCTATAATCATTAGGTACGGTCAAGCAAGGTGCAAAATTCCAGTCTATGCCAGTTGCGGCAATTTCAAGTGCTGTAGCTTTTGCAACGGCTTCAACAATTTTTGCGTCTCGTGTGGCACCAAGGCCAATATTATGGGGGAAAATAGTAGCGCCAATTACGTTATTATGACCGTGCACAGCATCAATACCATATAATAGAGGAATTTTTAAGCGAGAGCGAAGTGCTTCACGTTGATAGCGATCATACATTTCAGCCCAAGCCCTTGGTTCGTTTACTTCTGGGGAACTTCCACCACCACTTAATAGCGAACCAAATCCATATTTTGAAATGTCAGAAATATCGTTTAGAAACTGTCTGTCAACCTGGGTCATCTGTCCAATTTTTTCATCAATCGTCATTTCTTTTAATAAGGAATCAACAAATGCTATATCCGTAGCAAATTCTTTTTCTTTTACTGATTCGCAGCCGAATAAATTGAAAATTAATAAAAGTATTGTTATCGGTTTGAAATAAATAAATTTCATATTATTTATGCGTGTCCCTCTTAATTAATTTTACAGGTATAAGTATTTTACGAGCAGAGCGATCAAGGTTAACCTCGTTTTTTATCATTCTAATAAGGTGATCGATCGCCTCTTCGGAAAGTTGGTCTACATTCGTATCAATCGTTGTGAGTTTTGGAAAAAAAATTTTACTAAATAAGATATTATCATATCCAATTATGGCATAGTCTTTTGGAACTTGTTGGTTATTCTCGAGTGCCGCATGAATAAAACCAACAGCCATTTGGTCATTGCTTGCAAAAATACCAATATCTTTAATTTTTTTCTTATATATGTCATGAAATGCTTTTTCACCAGATTCAAAAGAGTAATCGCCTTTGTAATCCCAAATAACTTTATAGCCTTCATTTTCTATTGTGTCTCTAAATCCATTGCGGCGAAGCGCAGCTTCCCATTTTTGTAAGGGCCCCCGAATGATGCCAAATTTGGTGTAGCCCTCTTCCAAAAATGCTTTAGCTGCTAAGGAACCACCCAGGTACGAGTCAAAAGTATAAGTATCAAAAACAGCTTCAAAAGAAGGTGCAATTGAAACAATGGGGTAATTGTTCATTGTTTCTTTTATCTTATTATAGCTAAAAGGATCTAGAGTGGGAAGGAATAGTATAAAGCCATCATGATTTTTGGAAAGGAATGAAAGTTCGTCTATCAGTGGTTTAGTATGTCTGACAGAATGAATTGTTAAATTGCAATTACGTTCTATGGATATTTTGTCAAAGGCTGAATATAAATATGCATAGAATTCTTCGGAATAATGTTGTGTAATAAGTGCAATGTCTAAAACTCGATTTTCTGGGCTAACGACGCTTCGGTATTTGCTATAACCTATTTCTCGTGCAACCCGTAATATTTCTTTTGCACTAACAGAATCTGCACTTATATTATTTGTAAGTACTCGCGAAACAGTTGAGATTGCATAGCCTGTAGCTTTTGATATATGTTTTAAACCAATTGTCATTTTTGTTTGTTTTCGAATTGCCGAATAATAATACGAATAAGCAATATAAGCAGAGATAATTGCTTATAATATGCAAATTATTTGCATATATTGTGATTATTATTTGCGTCTAATCTTTTTCAATGATACTATTCATGTGTCAAAAACGTAAACAAAAATCTTTTTAGGAGATACAAATCATGAAAAAATTGTTAATTAATTCACTTACTTTTATATTTTTAATTTCAATCCCGTTTGCGCAAACTATAGAAGGCACATGGAAAATGTCGCCCGTAGCAGGCGCATTGGGAGTTGGTCCAGCACTAGGAGATGTTTCTTGGTGGGCAAACAGTGAAGGCGACGTAGCCACCCGGGCGTGTTTCTTTGATGACCAGTATGTTTTCAATGCAAATGGCTCATTTAAAAATGTTCTCGGTTCTGAAACATGGAATGAAGCCTGGCAATCAGGAGTAGACGCAGATGGATGCGGAGCGCCAGTTGCGCCCCATAATGGTGCAAATGCAGCAACCTGGTCAGTTGATGAAGATGCAAAAACAATTACCGTTGTTGGCTCAGGTGCATTTTTAGGCCTGGCTAAGGCTCATAACACTGCAGAAGATGGCCTCCCAGTAGATAATACAATCGTTTACAATTATACATTATCTTCGGATGGTAAAAGTATGGATGTAAGTATTGAGGTGGGGACCGGTGTTTTTTGGCAATATAAATTTTCTAAAGTTGTGTCTGCAAAAATTGAAGGTGCATGGAGACTTGCCCCAGAAGCAGGTGCAATGGGGGTTGGCCCAGCCGTGGGAGACTATAGTTATTGGTCTAGCAGTCTAGATGATGTAACCGCTAGGGCCTGTATGTTTGATGACCAGTATGTTTTCAATGCCGATGGTTCATATCAAAATGTTCTAGGTGCTGAAACATGGCTGGAGACCTATAAACTAGCAGCCGGCGCAGAAGCTGGTTGCGGAGCGCCAATTGCGCCCCATGATGGTACAAATGCGGCAACCTGGTCAATTGATGAAACTGCCGGAACAATTACCGTTGTTGGAGAAGGTGCATACTTAGGCCTGTTTAAGGTTACCAACACTGATGGAGGAGATGGCGACTACGTCCCCGCCGTAGATAATACAATAGTTTACAATTATACGTTATCCGATGGTGGTAATAAGATGGATGTTATTATTGAACCCGCTGCAGGACTTGTATGGAATTTTAAGCTCGTTAAATCTGATCCCTCAAAATTTGCGGGTTCATGGAGTATGTCAAGTGAAGAAGGTGCATTGGGAGTTGGCCCAGCTGTAGGTGATGTTTCTTGGTGGGCAAACAGTGAAGGCGACGTAGCCACCCGGGCGTGTTTCTTTGACGACGAATATGTTTTCAGTGCCAATGGATCCTTTAGCAATGTTTTT
>Ga0208571_1000072_pt1 | contig 38143 bp, 32 predicted proteins | sample DeeseametaMP0103_FD_184223 | JGI IMG/M metagenome (GOLD analysis project Ga0208571, IMG submission 184223) | Marine microbial communities from the Deep Atlantic Ocean - MP0103 (SPAdes) | ecosystem: Environmental > Aquatic > Marine > Oceanic | place: Atlantic Ocean | collected 2010-12-22
TTGTTCCCCTTGATCTCGATGATGAAATTTTAGGTGTTGGAATGCCTTGCGGCGGCACAATGGAAGTATATGTAGAACCATATATGCCACGTCCGGAATTAATGATTGTAGGACACGGACGCATCGCTGAGGTTTTGGCAGAATTGGCTCACACGGTTCATTTTTCCATCACTGTCAACGATTCCGGAGCGACCAGTGAAGCCTTCCCGATGGCGGAACATTTAATCACTTCTGATTTGGATTTCAGCAAAATGGAAATTGGGGCGCAGACTTATGTCGTGGTTGTTACTCAACATAAAGGCGACCAGCATTCGATCAAAAAGGCCTTGGAGGGACATGGGCCGTATATCGGTTTGGTGGCCAGCACCAAGCGGGCAAAACTGGTCTTTAAGTATTTACTCGATGAAGGTGTTGCTCCTGAAGAATTAAAGCGGGTACATTCTCCAGCAGGTTTGGATTTTGCCGGAACGACTCCTGAAGAAATAGCTTTGAGCATTGTCGGTGAAATGGTGACCATCCGTCGCGGCGGTTCCGGAAAATCAATGATGGAATTGAAATAAGTTTGTCCCTGAATCCTGATATTAGCCACAGACAAAACGGACAAAACAGATAATATTTCTGTGCTAATCCGCGCAAATCTGTGGTTGTTTTTTAGCGCAAAAAAATGCAACACCATCCGTTGGCATCAAAAGTACGAGATGATTTCCCAATTCTCAAACGTGAAATTAACGACTTCCCTCTGGCTTATCTGGACAATGCAGCTACTACTCAAAAGCCACAATGCGTAATCGACTCACTGTTGGACTTTTATTCAACTCACAACAGTAACGTCAGCCGCGGAGTTTACACGCTTGCCGAAGAAGCAACGGAAATTTACGAAGAAGGCCGTGAAAGCATTGCGAAATTTATTGGCGCAACGGATTCCGGAAATATAATTTTTACCCGCGGAACCACGGAGTCAATCAATCTTGTTGCTTCAGCTTGGGCGCAACACAATTTAAAAACGGGAGACCGGATCATCGTGACCGAAATGGAACACCATTCCAATCTGGTACCTTGGCAAATGGCCGCACAAGCATCCGGAGCGGAATTGGTGTACTGGCCAATCACTCCGGAAGCCGGAAGCACCAGTGTCGGTCTTTTGGAATTGGAAGAGTTGGAAGAATTGCTGACAGATTCTGTTAAACTGCTTGCAGTAACTGCAGTTTCCAATGTTTTAGGAACAGTTAATCCCATTGCGAAAATCGTAGAAATGGCACACGAACGCGGCATTCCGGTTTTGGTGGATGCAGCTCAGGCAGTGGCACGGATGCCGATAGACGTTTCCGGATTGGATTGCGATTTCCTCGCTTTTTCCGGACACAAAGTTTATGGTCCAACAGGAATCGGGGTGCTTTACGCAAAAAAAGAACGCCTCGACGAAATGCAGCCGTTTCAAGGCGGCGGCGGAATGATTCGCCAAGTCGGGCGGCAATCTTCCACATGGGCGGATTCTCCGCAAAAATTTGAAGCGGGAACTCCTCCCGTGGCCGAAGTTTCCGGATTGGCGGCAGCCTTGGAATATGTATCTGATGTCGGAATTTCTGAAATTCAAAAGCATGAAAAAGAACTCACTGCCCATGCGCTGAACAGGTTCGCAGAGTTTTCAGATCTGGAACTTTATGGACCTCAGGATACCTGCGACCGAACTGGCGTGTTGAGTTTCAACCTCCGGAATGTGCATCCTCACGATGCCGCGCAAGTTCTGGACGAGAGTGGAATTGCAGTACGTGCCGGACACCACTGCACGCAAATTCTGCATGAGCGGCTCGGAGTCGCGGCAAGCGTTCGCATGAGTTTTGGGATATACAACGAAGTCTCAGAAATCGACCGTTTGTTTTCCTCACTTGATCGAGCTAGAGATATTTTTTTGGATTGATATGAGTACTAATTCTATTTACAGGGATCTGTTGCTGGATCATGCACGACACCCAAAATATTCGGGATGTTTGGAGCATCCGGATTTGAAGGCATCCGCTTTCAATCCGCTTTGTGGAGATGAGTTGGAACTGACTTTAGCGTTGTCCGGAGAAACCATTCATGACTGCAGGACACAAGTACGGGGCTGCTCTATTTGTATTGCTTCGGCTTCAATGATGAGCGAGTTTATTTTGGAAAGAACTCTGTCAGAAGTACTGCAGATCAGTAAAGAGTTTAGTAAAAGCCTCCGAAAAGATACTGAGGATATTCCTGAAACTATAGAATCTCTGCGTCCGTTGATTGACTTGAAACCGCATCGGAGCCGCATCAAGTGCATGAGACTGGCGTGGGATGCGCTTGAAGATTGTGCTGCACAACACCAAACTTGAGTTGCCGTAACGAATGCACGGGACTAATAACGGAATAATTTATGTTTTCAAATGAAACAAAACAAATCCGGCAAATGCTGGAGAAACAAAATTACGTGGCTGATTCAGCAATCGTAATGTCAGTCTATTTGGCAAAAACTCTCCAAAAACCATTATTGGTTGAAGGTCCTGCAGGTGTAGGTAAAACGGAAATCGCAAAAGTAATGGCAAAAGCACTGGATACAGATTTGATTCGGCTTCAATGTTATGAAGGACTTGACGCAAATATGGCGCTTTATGAATGGAACTATCAGCGTCAGTTGCTCCATATCAAACTTGAAGAGGGTAGTGACAAATCACTGGCTGAACGGGAGTCCACTATTTTCAGTGAAGATTTTTTACTTAAACGTCCCTTATTGCAGGCGATTACGCATCACAAACCACCGGTTTTATTAATTGATGAACTGGACCGCTCAGACGAGGAATTTGAAAGTTTTTTGCTGGAAATATTATCTGAATGGCAAATTACTATTCCGGAAATCGGCAGCATACGTGCCAAGGAAAAACCTTATGTGATTTTGACCAGCAATCGAACCCGAGAATTATCGGATGCCGTTCGCCGACGCTGTTTTTATTTGTGGATGGATTATCCAGATTACGAAAAAGAACTGGCGATTGTGCGGAGCAAAGTTCCTGGAATAGATCTGCGTCTCGCCAAACAAATATGCATTTTTATGGAATTGATTCGGGAGCAAAAGCTGGAAAAAGTGCCTGGAGTTGCAGAAACTTTGGATTGGGCCAGGTCACTAGTCATGCTGCATCAAGACCATCTGGATCCGGAAATGGTGAAAGCAACACTTGGTATAGTTTTCAAAGACCGCATGGATATAGAACATATAAAGGATTCACTGGCTGATTTTTTTGATACGGTTGGTGTAAAAATTAAAGAAGTTCCTGTAAAATAAGTTATTGAATTGAATTTAAGTAATTCTTTTATTCTTCGACATTATTTTTTCTGAGAAGCTCTATGCAAGGATTTAACAACAGAATATTTCTTCTTGCATTGGCAGCAATTGTGGGAGCTGCAGCATTTTATATAAATTCCAAGAATGGAACAGTTACTTCCTCAACAGGAGAAAATGTTCCAAAAACGTCAACTTCAAATCAAGAGGTAATAGTGACAAATACAACTTCAACAGACACCATCACCACTGCAAGTGGATTGCAGTACCACGTAATTGCAGAAGGTTCCGGAACAGAAAGTCCTGGACCAGACAGTGTCGTTTCTGTGCATTATCGTGGAAAACTTACAGATGGATTTGAATTTGACAGTTCTTACAAACGAAACCAGCCTGCTACATTTCCTGTTAATGGAGTTATTCGCGGATGGACAGAAGCCCTGCAATTAATGAAGGTGGGAGACAAGTGGGAACTGACAATTCCACCGGATCTGGGTTACGGGAGTCAAGGTGCTGGCAGTACAATTCCTCCGGATGCTACACTTAAATTTGAGGTTGAACTTCTTGAAATCCGTTAACAAGGCCCAGACCTCAAAACTGAAACATTATTCCTGTAATTGTTTGAGAGTATCAATGATTTCCTGAAAAAGACGGTGTACCATTTTCTCTGTCATTGGCCCATTATTTAGCGTTGTTAAGCGATTAAGCAACTCTTTTTCCCGCTGAGGGACTACCACTTTCGACTCTTCTTTTTGCTTTATTGCTCCAATTTTAACAACGCATTCTGCACGTTCGTTGAGCAACTTCAACAATTCTGCATCCAATTCATCAATGCGTTTTCTTAATTTGTCCAAATTATCTCCATTATTTTATCTATGACTGACTACCGTAAAAAACTTAGTATTTATTGTATTTGATTTTATTTTCAAAAAAATGATAACACGTACATATATCAAAAAGTTCAAAAAACGCAATAGCTACGATTAAACTATCCGTTATTTGATGAAAAATCTTGTATTTAACAGGTAAAAACCATAGAATCTAAGGATTGACTTTTTTACGATACTGACTTTTTTAATAAAATTTTTTATATGCGGGCCAAACTGATTGCGGCAAACTGGAAAATGAATGGTTCGTTTGCATTGATTGACTCGATGCAGAAAGTGCTCAGTCCTATATTAGAAAAGACGACTTGTGAAGTAGTGATTTGTCCACCAGATGTTCTGCTTTCTTCAATGAATAATACAGTTAAAGGATCCCGAATCGCAGTTGGCGCCCAAAACGTTCACTCGGAAACATCAGGAGCCTTTACAGGAGAAACATCTGCACCGTTATTACAAGAATGCGGAGTTCAGTGGTGTATAGTTGGACATTCGGAACGCAGGATTTTATTTGGTGAATCAGACGAATTCATCCGGAGTAAGACAGAAACTCTGCTCAAACATGGTATCCGCCCTATTCTCTGTATTGGAGAAACGTTGGAACAACGAGAATCAGGAAAACACGAAGAAGTGGTGGTTGCACAGTTAGGCATGGGATTGTCTGGTTTAGCGGTAGATGACCAGAATCGCTGCGTTGTAGCCTATGAGCCGATTTGGGCTATTGGCACAGGAAAAACCGCCACACCGGAACAAGCAAATTCCATGCACAAGATAATCCGGAAAGAGTTGGAATCACTGGCCAGTCCTGAAGTTGCGGATAAAATGCAAATAATTTACGGTGGAAGTGTAAATGCGGAAAATGCGGATACTTTACTTTCTCAGTCTGAAATTGACGGTGCTCTTGTAGGTGGAGCAAGTCTTAAAACGGATGCCTTCCCACTCATAGTAGCTGCGGGCAGTTAATTAAAATTTTCTTTTGACCAGTTTTTATGTTTGAATTAATTCTAGTTATCCATATTATTGCTTGTATTTCGATTATCTTCTTTGTTCTTCTTCAATCCGGACGCGGTGCTGAACTTGGTGCAGCTTTTGGTAGTGTCGGTCAGGCAAACTCGGTACGGGGAAGTATGACTGGTGTAGGTAAAATTACAACCGGTGTGGCGATTGTTTTCATGCTGACCTCTCTCTCTCTTGCATATCTTTCCTCAGATACTGCCCGTGATTCAGTTGTACGGGACTTGGCTCCTGTCACAACAACGATTCCTGTTGCAGAACAAATGCTCATTCCTGATGAAGACACGCAGGCAGAAAAAACTCCGGAGATTCCTCCAGCTGAATTAGAACAGAAAGTTGCACCACCTATCGAATCTTCATCCGGTAACTAAGACTACTGGTCACAAAACTCCGCTCTGACTGTTACGCATTTTGCACACTTTGAGGTTGTTTTGCTGATCTAAATCTGACTACCTGAATTTTGTTCAACTTTTGACTGCCATCGTACAATCCGATGATCCCCGTCTTATCTCAGAGCCTTTCCAACTGTAATAATAAAATCAATTATGACTGAAGCACAAATTTCGGGAAATCCAGTATTCTAAACTGAATTGATTGAAAATGAGCTTGTTGCATTTATTAAGAATCTGATCCATTGTGGTTCGGAATAATTTGAGTGCAGAACGGAATGTAATTTCCTAAAGGACTGCTAATGAAATTATTAAAACAATTAAGCTTAAAGGAATGGCTGAGTACCTTGATTATTGCTTCAGCAGCTTTTTTGCTGTTGGGAACAATTACTGCTCTTTGGAACAATTCCTTTTTCATCCGCATGACAGAGGTGAATGGCTGGGATTATATAATTCTCAGTTTTGAATCACTTTTAATTGGCCTGTTCTTCGGTATTCAGGCACCACACTGTGCCACTAAAAAAGCGGGAATAGGTGGAATTTTAGGATTTGTCGGTTTTGGCTGCTCGGTTTGCAATAAAATTCTTTTACTGTTGTTTGGATCAAGTTTTTTGCTTTCTTACTTTGAGCCGGTTCGGCATTATGCAGGCGCATTGGGTTTACTTTTGTTTTCCTATGCCCTTATCCAGAGATGGTTGTTGCGGCTAGCTGTTTTAGATGAAAACCGTCTTCAAAAGGAGACAGATCCTGATACAGAAGTAGTATTATAAAATATGCGATGAATAATTTAATAAATTAGATTTGCATCAATATCTGAATCTGTGCTGACGGAGCGCAGTTTTTGAGCAGCAAGTCATTTCCCTCACGCTTGCAAAGCTTCCAGATTTCATGATAATATCTACAAGCACTTAATCTATATTCTTATTTTCGTGACCCTCTAGTTTTTCCCTGAATCGGACTGGCATTTACTGATTGTTTTAAAAGTGAAATCTAAACGTATTGTCATAAAAATTGGAACAAATGTTCTGCATCATTCGAATGGCAAGTTGGATTATAAATTAATAGGCGAACTGGCTGCACAAATTGCGATAATCCGGGGCCATGGTCACGATGTTTTAGTGGTAACTTCCGGATCAGTTGGAGCCGGACGGGAGTTGTGTTCTGTGGATGAAACGAGAAACACCCTGGCGTCACATCAAATATTGGCTTCAGTCGGACAAGCCAGGTTGATTCAAATTTATGCTGATGCTTTTCGCAAACATAAAACCACGGTAGCTCAAATATTGTTAACACGTGGAGATTTTGGTCTCCGGAAGTCTTATCTCAATATTCGCAATACTCTTGAAAATCTGCTCAAATATAAAATTGTTCCAATTGTTAATGAAAACGATGTTGTTGCAACAGAGGAATTGGACCTCAATTTTGGTGATAATGATTTACTGGCCGTTTATCTGGCAACACTTATTGGAGCGGATCAGCTTTTTTTCCTGACCGTTGCACCTGGTTTGCTCAAAGAAGAAGAAACACCGGAAGGTAAGCAGTCAACTGTTGTAGAAAAAGTGGAGGAACTCACTGACGAAATTCTACAACACTGTATTCATGTCACTTCGGCCGGAGGAAAAGGAGGAATGGAAAGTAAAGTTCGTTCGGCTGGAATGGCAATGTCGTTTGGAATCGATGCATACATCATGGATGGGAAATCTCCAGCAGCTGTATGTGATGTAATGGAAGGACAACGACGGGGAACACATTTTGTTGCTCACGGACGAAAAATACGCAGCTATCAAAAATGGCTTGCGGCAGGTGCACTCAACAAAGGGACTTTGGTCATCGATGGCGGAGCAGAACAAGCTCTTATGAAAAATAAAAAGAGTTTATTAGCCAAAGGTGTAACACGCGTTGAAGGACAATTTGAAAACAAGGACCTTGTTGAAATATGCAATCAGGAAGGTGTACGGCTCGGAGTTGGAAGAGCTGATTGTTCTGCCAAAGAATTGCGGCTCCAAATAAAAGAACAAAACCTGGCAAAGACCAGTGGGAAAGCCCCCCAACGTAAACCGGTTATTCACAGAAATCACCTCTTTTTGGAGTAATTTATGACAGTCAGCCAACCTGCTTTTAATGCTAGCAACAGTATAATCGTTCGTCTCAATATTGATAATAAGATTGGGATGTTAGCCAGTGTGACTAAAACCATTTCTGAGATGGGTGGAGTAGTAGGTGCGATTGACCTCGTGCAGCCTGAAGCCGGGGTTTTAGTTCGTGACATCAGTATTTTTACTCATGATCCTGATCACAGCGATCAAATAGTAACGGCAATCAGGAACCTTCCGGGAGTTGAATTTATCAACTTTTCTGACCGCACATTTTTGGTCCATTTGGGTGGAAAAATCAGTATCCGAAACCGTATTCCCGTCAAAACCCGTGATGACCTTTCCATGGCCTATACTCCGGGAGTGGCTCGAATTTGTATGGATATCTACGAAGATCCTGAAGATGCATACAAACTGACCATCAAAGGCAACACAGTCGCAGTGATTTCCGATGGTACTGCAGTATTAGGACTTGGCGACATTGGCCCTAAAGCCGCCATGCCGGTTATGGAAGGCAAAGCCATGCTTTTTAAAGAATTCGCCAACATAGACGCATGGCCGATTTGCCTAGACACCACAGATACCGAAGAAATTATACGGACTGTTAAGGCCATTGCTCCTGGCTTTGGTGCCATAAATTTAGAAGACATTTCAGCGCCACGCTGCTTTGAAATTGAACGCAGACTCCGGGAAGAGCTGGATATTCCGGTTTTTCATGATGATCAACATGGAACTGCCGTTGTCACGACTGCCGCTTTAATCAATGCTCTAAAGTTCGTTGATAAAAAAGTTGAAGACATAAAGGTAGTTGTTTCCGGTGCAGGTGCAGCTGGAACCGCATGTTCCAAGATGATTCTACAACTTGGTGTAAAAAACTTGATTGGCTGTGACAGCAAAGGTGCAATACATCCTAAACGAAACGATCTCAATTCCAGTAAACGCTGGTTTGCTGACAGTACAAATCCAAATCAGGACTCTGGAACTCTCAAAGATGTAATTGCAGGAGCAGATGTCTTTGTGGGGGTTTCCGCTCCCAATGTGATCAATCAGGAAGATGTAAAATGCATGGCCAAAGATCCAATTGTTTTTGCAATGTCAAATCCTGACCCTGAAATCAGTCCAGATGAAGCCTTACCTGTAGTGGCCGTGATGGCAACCGGACGCAGTGATTATCCAAATCAAATCAATAATGTCCTCTGTTTTCCGGGAATATTCCGTGGGGCTCTTGATTGTCAGGCCAGTACGATAAATGAAGAAATGAAATTGGCCACTGCACACGCCATCGCCGGTACTGTAAAAGAATCACACCTCTGTGCAGACTATATTATTCCGAGTGTATTTGACTCATCGGTTGCACCTAAAATTGCTAAAGCTGTACGGGAAGCCGCTATAAAAACTGGGGTCGCAAGAAGGAAGAAAAGTTCACAGCAGAGATTCAGCTAAGGTTTACGGGAATCTAAACTAATAATCACATCCGGCCTGACCTAAATTTCCATGTTTTCCAGGCCTTTAAAACAGTAAATTAAAGAGATCAAATGAGAAGCGTATATTTTCAGCAACCTCTGGAACATCAAATTGAAGTTGAGGGAGAGTCATGGAATCAGGGAGAAGTTGTAAAAGGTCAACTTCGAATCAGGAACATGAGCAGCAAAACTGTTGCTGTAAAAACTTCCCAAATTATTCTTGCACATGGTTTAAAAAAAGCTTTCAAAGAAGGTACGGGGGGTCCCTGGGAAGTTCTCGAAAAACAAGTAGCAGCTCAGGATATTGCACTGCAGGCCGGCTCTGAACTAACTTTCGGCTGGAATTTCAATTTATCTACAGACTGCCAGATAACTGACAAACAGGGTGGATTATATCTGCTTTTTGGCGGTGATGAAGCACTAACTGAAGGTGGACGGCTTAATTTACAGATTAACCTGCATCCAATCCTGCAAAATTATTTGCAAACTTTCACGACTCAATTTCGTTTTTTGGAAAAATATCAGAAACGAAAATCAGAATGGACTGAGGTCAAGCTCATTCCTCCAGATTCACGGGAATATCCCAACATGGACTACGTGCTCTGTTTCCTCCGGATTCATGACGAACAACTGGAGGCTCATTATCGATTCAAAATGAGTGGACTCGGACGTACTGGAGAAAAGATGACCGTCACAAAAAAGAATCGTGAGCTTGAGCAGAGCATACCTCCGGAAAAATATCTTCAGCCCGGAGGTTTCCCTAACCGTGCCTGCTTTCGTGAAAATATTGATCAAGCTCTCAATATAGCCAGACCGGAAGTAATTTTTTGATCAGGTTTGCCGCTTTCAATTCATCTCCATTATCACTCCGGACAAAGCGCAGAAAAGACCTGGAGTCCATGCATACAGTTTAAAATCCTGTGCTCAATCTGATCGTGAATCTGAATCCCAAATCAAGTCCGGAATGACAAAATAAATACTTTTTCAGTAAACCCTAATTATTGCCGGTGGATTAGCGAATATAGGGCTGATCCAGTTCAAACTCCAAATCACCGGTTCCCAAAGAAATCAGACCTTGTGAACGACCTATTATTTCTCCAGGAACAGATTGAAACGGCTGACTGTTTTTATCAGTAAGAATTCTGAGAGAATACTTTCCACTGAGTTGTTGACCTCCCATAGCATTAGTTTGGCCAATACTGAAATTTTGTGGTGGCCTGAAACTCGGGAGCATTTTGATGGCAACAGGACGGCCTTGTTGTGGATCAAAGAGCATGATCACCAATCTATCTTCTAAACCTAGTTTACTCTGCAATTCAGGAGCAACGGTGATTGTGCCCCGGATACTCGTATCTGGAGAATCTGTCTCGACAGCCAAAAGTTCCGCAGGAAAAACCTGAAAAGGGTGGTCCACAGAATATTTTACTCCCTCAGTTCCTAAAGGTAACGGCTGAGATAGAGGCCCAATGACTTCTCCAGCTGTAGGAAGATTTGGGTCCCCATTTTTGTCGGTGAGTACAAGCAGGCGATAAGAGCCGCTGAGCGGTTGACTTGCGTCATCCTGTCCGATACTAAATGTTGAAGGCGGTAAAAAAGGGTTGAGAATTTTCGAAGCAACCAATTCAAATGTTTCCGGATCAAAGAGCAAAACATGAGCATTGTCAGTTTTGACAATTCCTCTTGCTCCCGGACCGGAAAGGATCACACCGCTGATGCTGTACTGTAATTGAGCAGTGCCGCGGCTTACTTCTTTCCAGAGAGCATAAACAGTTAGGCCCACAAAACCAACGAAGGCAGTCAAAAATATAAGTTTGTTTTTGCTCACAATATTTAGTTTTAACGATTGTTATACCAGCACTTCTGCCTGAGGTGTCGTTGGGAGACTTGTGGTTCCCATCAAATATTTATCGATACAACGTGCAGCCTCACGCCCTTCCCAAATGGCCCAAACTACAAGCGAGGCACCACGGTTTGCATCACCTGCTACGAACACACCGTCTTTACTGGTCATAAAATTTTCATCTGAAAAAATATCATACATCGGCTGCGCGTTTTTCAGCAATTTTTTAACTTGCTCAGATGTAAAAGTTTTTTCTCCTACACGAACATTCAACTCAACTCCCAGTCCTTCCAGTAATCCATCCAATTCTGGCCCCAAAAATCCCAATGCCAGAAAAACCAAATCAGTGGACACGCTAAACTCTGACCCCGGAACACGCTGCATCGTCATTCGACCAGGCGCAGAGTTTCCCTTTGCTTCCCATTTCCATTCTACACAAACCGCCTGCAAAGCTTTAACCCGGCCTGAGTCGTCGCTGATTATCTTTTCCGTCAAAATATTGGCTCTACAATCCGGATTCGCTTCTTTATGCACTGGAGTAGGACGCGGCACCATATCAACCAGTTCAAACTGATGAATGTTAGGATCTGCACCTTGCCGATTTAGGTTACCCAAACAATCAGCTGCTGTAAATCCGCCGCCGAGAATTACTGCTTTTTTGTTTCCGGATTCGATTTTTTGCTCTTCCGGAATGGAATCCCCGGCGACTTCACGATTGCGCTGCGGAAGATAGTGCATTGCATAATGGACTCCTTCTAAGTCACTGCCTTCGACCATCAACTTTCGCGCATTTTGCGCACCGGTTGCCAACAGGATAGCATCAAAACTGTTCCGCAGTTCTTTGACTGAATAATCCACGCCTACATGGACTCCTGTCCGGAACTTGATCCCCTCTGCACGGAGTTGTTCAACGCGTCGGGTAACCACTTTTTTGTCCAACTTGAAATCCGGAATACCGTAAACCAGTAATCCACCTATTCTATTGTCTTTTTCAAAAACAGTCACATCATGTCCTGCACGCCGCAACTGCTGTGCCGCTGCCAGTCCGGCAGGACCGGAACCCACTACCGCAATGCACTTACCGGTAAGTTTTTCAGGCAGTTGAGGTTGTATCCAGCCCTCTTCCCAACCTCGCTCAGCGATGTGCTTTTCAATTTCTTCAATTGTGACAACATTCACTTTTTGCTGTTTTTCTGCTGCATCCAAAGTGTAATGTTCATTCAAAACACAAGTGTCCTCGCATGGTGCAGGGCAAATACGGCCGGTAAACTCCGGGAAATTATTGGTGCTGTGTAATGCAGCCAGAGCTTCTTTCCAGTGTCCACGATAAACAAGATCATTCCAGTCGGGAATCATGTTGCCCAGGGGACAGCCCATGTGACAAAACGGTACACCGCAATCCATGCAGCGGGAGGCCTGACGCTGCAAATTTTCTTCAGACAAAAAAGTGTAATATTCCTGAAAATCACGCACTCTTTCATCCACTGGACGCAGCGGCGGGCTCTCTTTATCAAATTCTAAGAAACCTGTATCTTTTCCCATTTGTCAATACTGCTGCTATTTAATCGAGGATTTATTTTTCATTTTTTCCAATACCGCCCGGTATTCTATCGGCATTACTTTTACAAACTGACTTAATGTTTTTTCCCAGTTTTCCAATAAACTTGCCGCACGGTAACTTTTTGTATAGTCTTGATGTCGCTCAATCCATTTCCGGAGCCATTTTTGTTCCTGCAGTTCACTCACAATTTCCAATTCAACCATTTCAGTGTTGCAGCGTGAATGGAATGATTGGTTCTCTACCAAAACATAAGCAATCCCACCACTCATTCCTGCGGCAAAATTCTTTCCGGTTTCTCCAAGCACAATTACCCTTCCACCTGTCATGTACTCACAACCATGGTCGCCAACACCCTCAACCACTGCCATTACACCACTGTTACGGACAGCAAAGCGTTCACCTGCAATACCGCAGAAAAAAACTTCTCCGCCAGTTGCTCCATACAGTACAGTATTGCCTATTAAAATATTTTCAGCTGCACTGTATGTAGATTTTTTGGGAGGATAAACAACCAGCCGGCCGCCGCTCAAACCTTTTCCCGTGTAATCATTGGCTTCACCCTCAAGCTCAAGAGTAACACCATGAGCCAGGAATGCTCCAAAACTTTGCCCTGCAGAACCCACAAATTTGCAGTGAATTGTGTTATCCGGCAAACCTTCTGCACCGTATTTTTTGGCTATATGACTACTTAACATAGTACCGACTGAGCGGTTCACATTGTTGATCGGTAACACAAACTCTACTGCCTTTTTGTGTTCCAGCGCATCTTTAGATTCTGCAATCAGCTTATGATCAATTTGTTTGTCCAGTCCGTGATCTTGTTTCTGAGTACAGTAAGGAGTGTCCTTTTCTCCCACAGGAATCTGATGCAGGATTGCTGATAAATCAACTTTTCCAGCTTTCCAATGGTTTACGTTCGTGCGCTGCTTCAACATATCTGTTCGTCCTATCATTTCATCAACTTTGCGAAAACCCAGTTTAGCCATGATATTCCGTAGTTCTTCTGCTACAAAAAAGAAATAGTTGATGACATGTTCCGGCTTGCCAACAAACTTTTTACGTAATTCAGGATTTTGTGTGGCAATACCGACCGGACACGTATTGAGGTGACATTTACGCATCATAATGCAGCCGATAGCAATCAATGGAACAGTCGCAAAACCAAATTCTTCTGCACCTAACAAAGCCGCTACCGCTACATCCCTTCCGGTTTTAAGTTGACCGTCGGTCTGTAAACGTACCCGACCGCGCAATTGATTCAACATTAATGTCTGCTGTGCTTCAGAAAGCCCAAGTTCCCACGGCACTCCCGCATGTTTTATCGAGGTCAAAGGTGACGCACCAGTCCCGCCGTCGTGACCAGCGATTGTGATGACATCAGCATGAGCTTTTGCTACTCCCGCAGCAATGGTACCAACTCCTGCTTCTGCCACCAGCTTAACGTTGATTTTTGCTTGTGGATTAGCATTTTTCAGATCAAAAATTAACTGAGCCAGATCTTCGATAGAATAAATATCGTGGTGCGGAGGCGGTGAAATCAAGGTCACTCCGGGAGTGGAATTGCGAATTTTTGCAATTTCCTCACTGACTTTATTCCCAGGTAGTTGTCCGCCTTCTCCCGGCTTGGCACCCTGAGCGACTTTAATTTGGATTTCTGTACAGTTGACCAGATAATGGATTGTAACTCCAAAACGTCCTGAAGCAACTTGTTTAATAGTACTGTTTGGGAAATCTCCGTTTGTTCGTTTTTCAAAACGTGCAGAATCTTCACCACCTTCTCCACTGTTGCTTTTTCCACCTATGCGATTCATGGCAATCGCCATAGTTTCGTGTGATTCAGTGCTGATCGATCCAAGTGACATCGCTCCAGTCACAAATCGCTTTACAATTTCCGCAGCAGGTTCAACTTCATCAAGCGAAATTGGAGTTCCTTCTGCAAACTCAAACAAGCTTCTCGGTGTAGAAAAACGCTGTTTCTGTTCATTGACGAGACGTGAGAATTCATTATAAGCGTCCTGACTGTTTTTGCGGACAGCTCTCTGTAGAGTGTTTGTCATGACCGGATTAATTTGATGAAATTCTCCGTTTCTGCGCCAATGATATAATCCTCCTCCAGACAATATTTCTCTAGTTTCCGGAGTTTTTTCCAAAGCCGTTTCATGCCTCAATAAGCTTTCCTGGGCAATTTCTCTTATACCAACACCGCTTATTCTGGATGGAGTTCCTGTAAAATAATCCCGTATCAGTTCTTCATCCAGTCCAATCGCCTCAAAAATTTGAGCGCCGCGATAGCTTTGTATGGTAGAAATTCCCATCTTCGAGAAAACTTTAAACATTCCTTTACGAATGGCCTTACAATAATTCTGATTAGCTTTTTCCAGCGTTAATTCCTCAGGCAACTCCTTTTGCTGAATCATTTGTTCTATAGTTTCAATAGCCAGATACGGATTGATCGCACCTGCACCATAACTTACAAGTAAGCAAAAATGTGTAATTTCCCTCGCTTCTCCGGTTTCCACAATTATACCCGTTTTGTAGCGTACCCTTTTGAGAGTCAGGTAATGGTGAACTGCCCCTACTGCTAATAAGGCAGGAATTGGGACTTGATCCTTAGCTGTACCGCGATCACTCAAAACCACAAAAGTTGTACCGGAATTCACTGCACTTTCTGCTTCTTCACAAAGTTCTTTAAGCGCTCTGGTAAACCCTTCAACACCTGAAGCTGCATCAAAATGCATACTTAAAGTTTTCGATCTGAAGTCCTGTTTATCGAGTGCTTTAATTTGTGCAAGCTCTTCATTGCTCAGTATTGGATGAAAGAGTTTCAACATCTTTGCGTGATTTGGTCCGGGATCAAGAATATTTCTTTCAGACCCCAACCTGCTTGTCAGTGACATCACCAATTCTTCCCGGATTGCATCAACCGGAGGATTGCTAACTTGTGCAAAAATTTGCTTGAAGTAATCATAAAGCAGCCGCGGCTTGTCTGAGAGCACGGCTAACGGCGTATCGTCCCCCATTGAACCTGAAGCTTCAACACCGTTTGTAAACATTGGAGTTAATAATAAATTTATATCTTCGGTGGTATAAGCAAAAATTTTCTGCCTTAATAAAAGTGATTCAAAATCCGTTTCCGGTACCTGATCCGGTTTTGGCAAATCAGACAATTCAAGCATATTCTCTTTCAGCCACTGTGAATAAGGTTGAGCGTCACAAATATTAGCTTTCAATTCAGTATCATCAATAATCCTTCCCTCTTTGGTATCAACAAGAAACATCTTGCCCGGCTGTAATCGCCCTTTAAATTTGATATTTTCCGGAGGAATCTCGACGGCTCCTACTTCAGAGCCCATAATGACCAGATCATCTTTTGTCACTACATATCGCGACGGACGCAATCCGTTACGATCCAGTGTCGCTCCAATTTGAACACCATTTGTAAAAGTGAGAGATGCCGGACCATCCCAAGGCTCCATTAAATGTTCATGGTATTCATAAAATGCCTGTTTTTCAGGAGTCATTTCCGGGTTTTGCTCCCATGCTTCCGGCACCATCATCATCATTGCATGTGGGAGAGAATAGCCGGATTGAATCAAGAATTCGAAAACATTGTCCATGCAGGCGGAATCACTACCTCTTGGAATAATGATGGGCTGCAGTTCGCTGATATCCTCATACAATGGTGACTTCAAAGTCGCACGCCTGCCCAGCATCCAGTTTATATTACCGCGCAGTGTGTTTATTTCTCCATTGTGAGCCAAATTTCTGAAAGGCTGAGCCAAATCCCAGCGCGGAAAGGTGTTAGTCGGGAAACGTGTGTGTACCAACGCCAAAGCACTCCTCAAGCGTTTATCAGATAAATCAATGAAAAATTTCCCCATCTGATGTGGAATCAGCATCCCTTTATAAATTATGGTACGTGAGGACATGCTGATAATCATAAAACCTTCAACATCCTGCAGTGATGAACGTATGGCTTTACGCGTTACATACAATTTATTTTCAAAGCGGTCCTGATTATAATTTTCAAACCTGCGATGCCCCATGAACAATTGCCGCATAGCTGGCATTGTGGCAAGAGCCTGTTTTCCAATGTATCCTCTGTCAATCGGAACATCACGCCACCCCAGCAAATCCATCCCTTTTTCAACAATGTGACTTTCAATCACTTCGCCACAATGTCTTCTGGCATAAGGATCTTGAGGAAGAAAAATGGAGGCAATCCCATACTCTCCGGATTCAGGCAAATGGAACCCGGAACTTTGGCATTCTTCAACAAAAAACTGGTGGGGAATTTGAATCAAAATTCCAGAACCATCTCCTGTATCTGGATCTGCGCCAAGTGCTCCCCGGTGACTCAGATTGCAGAGTAAACTCAGTCCCTGCTCGACAATTTGGTGAGATTGCCGATTTTTTATCTGAACTACAAATCCCACACCACAATTGTCGTGCTCAAATTGAGGATCGTAAAGCCCTTGTTTTTCAGGATATTGATACATATAGGAAACTAAAATTATACTTTATAAAAAGCTCTGCACTAAACTTTATGAAGTTATGGTTTTATTCTTTTGGTTTATTCAACCAACTATTAAAACAAGTCAAAATATATCATGAGTAGGCAAAGCTTTTCGCTCATGAATGATCCTTTATTGACACTATAACATATAGAGAAGAACAGAAATTCTGAACAAAATCAAGTTTTCTGCTAACCAGGAAAATTGAGTTTTATGGAAAAGACTGAAAAACAGAACAGCTGATCAGTGTTGTAACTCGGGTGTTTTGATCCGGTTGATAATTTGCTGCTGGGCAATCGAAAGGATATTGCTCGTTACCCAATACAAAGTCAATCCGGATGGGAAAGTGAAGGTAAAAATAGTAAAAATGAAGGGCAGCATTTGCATGATTTTCGCCTGTGTGGGGTCCATCATTGCGGTTTGTGGGGTCAATTTTTGTTGAATGAACATAGATGCCCCCATCAGCAAGGGCGTAATCCCCAATCCGTCCGGTTGCGACAAGTCACTAATCCAAAAGATGAAAGGTGCATGTCGCAATTCAACGGCACTTGAAAGTGAGCTATAAAGCGCAAAAAACACGGGGATCTGGAGCAGCATTGGTAAACAACCACCAAGCGGATTGACTTTATTTTTACGATACAGCTCCATCATTTCCTTGTTCAGCTTTTCTTTGTTTTTTTTATACTTTTCCTGTAGTTTCTTCATCCTCGGAGTTAACTGCTGCATACGCTTCATACTTTTCATGCCCTTGAAAGTCAGAGGAAACAAAACTACACGAACTATAATCGTCAGAATAATAATAGCAACACCGTAGTTTCCAACATAACCGTAAATCAGGCGTAGTAAATCCAACAGTGGTGCTGCCAGAATTTCCAGAGTCATGTCGTGAGACATTTCCAGATTGTGCCCAAATTTCAGCAATTCTTGATCTTCTTTTGGGCCATAAAACATTCTAAAATCTGACTCAACGAGAAGATTTGGCTGTAAATTTGTCTTCGGTAGAGCTACACCAAAATATGGAGACAATTTTCTCTCTCCCAACTGATTAGCTTGTGGTTCAGAAATGTATGATCCTGCTCTAAAAAAACCGTTCTTTACCGGAGTCATTGGAACTACCGCACCAATAAAATATTGATCCTCAACACCTAACCATTTCATTTGCGTTACGGGCAGTTCATTTTCTATGTTTTCAGTGCTTTCAGTCTGCAGACTCTCATCGAAAAAAAAGACTGGACCTTCATGAGAAACTTGTTGCATTCCGCCGCCATTGTCTGCAAGCCGCTGTTCTCCAAAAAAATAAAGCACTTCCAAAGGACGAACATCATTGGAGCGATTGATCAACTGAATACGATAATTTAAAATATAACTATCAGGATTTGCTTCGAAGATTTTAACCATCTGGAGCCCATTCACTATGGGTGAGGTTAAAGTGAGTGTAGTATTCAGGCGTCCTTCTTCCAGCACAACATGATCTTGACTTGCAGAAAATACAGTATTGCGAAACATTTCAGTGGTTTTTGCATCTCCCTTAAACTCTTGAGCAAAAGCGGGTACTCCTTCCAAATGATTCCCGAACATTTGTACACGGTTGTCCACTGTTACTTCATCAAGATAATCTGGACCAATGAAGCTGGTAAGAAATGGGAACCAGGTACTCAAAGTAAGCCTGGGCTTTGTATGTTTATAATGTTTTAACTGCAGACTTTTTCCAATTCCACCTTTGGTGTCTAAAACCAACCTGTAATTCTCTGTTTCTATGGTTACTTCCTTTGATGGTAAACTACTGTCAACTTCCTTAATTGATGACGAAGGTACAGTTGAAGAAAGGGTAGAATCTTCAACATTAAGTTCAGTAGATTCTTGTCTCACCGAATTTTTGGTCCTGTCTGTATATTCCTGATCTACGGTATTTACAATCTCTCGAGGAGGCGGATCCGGCGGAGGGAACATGGCATACCATCCAACCATAATTGCACCTGAGAGTACTACTGCCAGTAAAGTGTTTTTATCCATAAATTTTAAGCTTGTGTAAGTTTCTTTCAGAAATTACCGCATTATCAGCTGGTTCTGGGCCAGATTTTCCTGGAACCGGATCAACACCTCCGGGATGCAGCGGATTACATTTCAAGATCCGCCATAAACTCAGATAGGTACCTCTCATCAAACCCAGAGTTTGATAAGATTCCAGAGCATATGCCGAACAAGTGGGATAAAACCGGCAGGAAGCAGGCAAAAAAGGAGATACACAAGATCTATAAACCTTGATTAAGCTCAGGATGAAACGAAGAAAAATATTACTGTTTTCGTTATTCGGTGATTTCTTGCAACAATTCTCAAAACTTGGTGCTACCCGACTTTGTATTGCGTTAGCAGGCTCACTCACTTGATTCCTTGTTTAAGTTTTTGAAAAACTGTCTGACCAGACACAAGACATAAGATGAGTCCATGGGACTCTTGGGCGGGCTCGTTATAAAAAAACAAATGTCGTATGCGCAATTCAACCGTAACCGTTCCTTACGAATCGCCTCTCTCAACAAACGTTTGATACGATTTCGGCAAGGTGCACTCCCGACTTTCTTTTTAACGGAGACTGCAAAACGGCTGCATTCAGCTTCTGCTATTTTATATTTAACACCAATCGGCCCCAAAGACTGATAGATCCCCTGCACAAACACCTCCCGAATAGTTTGACTATGGTGTAGCCTGATCGTCTTCGGGTAAGTTTCCTTTATGCTCATGCACTGAGACGTTTTCTGCCTTTAGCGCGTCTACGCTTGATTACTCTTCGACCTCCAGGAGTCGCCATGCGAGCCCTGAAACCGTGCTTTTTTTTGCGTCGCCGATTGTTTGGCTGGAAAGTGCGTTTCATTGTTAAATGTCTTCAAATTAAAAAACTTTCTAAAAAAACTAATCGTTCAGTAGACCCTGTTAGTGTTAATAATACAAGCTTTAATGATTTATTGTATTAATTTGGCTCACAAGAACTACATAACTAAAGCTTAGTTTGGCAATTTTTCGAGGCAGATTATCAGAGTGAAATTGAATTCTAAATTAGCGCCATCTTGGCAGTCCTACAACTGGACAGAATTCGATTGCAAATCTGGTCCAGCCGAAAAGTACATTTAATGTTGTTATGTTTACAGAGTAGTATATTTTGAGAAAATTTTATCTACTAAAACATTAGACCCCACAGAATTCAGGGATTCAAGTCACCAAAGAAACCTTCCCGCTGAGTAGGAACAAATAATCACAAGCATCTTCTTGCCTCTCTTCCTGTTTCTTTCAAACATAGCATTGCATTTTGGACTCTAAACTATAATTATTTTTCTATAAAATCTTCAAAACAAATGCTAAAGAAATATCCTGAGATTCCGATGTAGGGAAGGACTACACAAATTACTGTTTAAATTTGTAGTGCAGATCATAATTTGGCTAAAGAATTATAACTATGTACCGATAATAGGACATGAGAACCTTTTTGTTAAACACTTGAGTTAATAATCATGGCATTGCGAGTCAATTCAAATATTGCAGCATTGAATGCGCTGAGACACCTGCAGCATACAGAGCAGGAATTGGGTAAAAACCTGGAGCGTTTGTCTTCAGGCCGCAAGCTCAATCACGCTGCTGACGGTCCTGCGTCGCTGGTGATTTCTGAACAAATGAAAACACAGATTTCAGGCCTCGGACAAGCAATTCGCAACTCCGAATCATCCATTTCAATGATTCAAACCACTGAAGGCGCATTAAATGAGGTGAGCAATATATTAATTAATTTGCGTCAACTTGCCGTGCATGCTGCCAACGAGGGTACAAATGACGAAAAAATGCTGCAGGCCGATCAAAATGAGGTGGATAACTTACTCTCTACCTTAAAAAATATTTCCAGAAATACTCAGTTTGGCACTCGTACTTTGCTTGACGGCAGCAACTCAGCAACAGGGGTTGTGATAGGAAACGGGCTGGAGTTTGTTTTAGCTTCAGATGAGGCTAAATCAACTCATTCAAGCGGATATAAAGTTGATATAACACAGGTAGCCACACGTTCGATGATGGTTGCTACACACAAATTGAGTCTTGAAGATGTCTCACCTTCAGATCCGAATAATGCTATTTCTTTTGTGATAAATGAAGGTGGTCGTACCATTTCGGTGGATTTGAAAAACAACAATGATTTACGAGATAAAATTGAATTATTGACGGCCTCTGCAAAAAGAAATGGAACACCTGAAGCAAGAGTCAGAACGGAACGGGGAATTCAACAGTTGATTGCCTATGAAATGCAAAAAATGGCAGATGATGCAAACATGGAACTGGATATTTTTGTTTATCGACCAGCGGATAATTTAGGACCCTTTCTTGAAAACTTCGACACCCTGAATGATGCATTGACCGAAATGTCAAGAACACCGGGAGAAATCAACAATTTTATTACTGGTTTGGATGAGGTGATTGTCTTGAGGCATCGCCAGTTCGGAAGTGATCCAGGCTTCACCGTTTCTTCAACTTTGGAAAATTACTTTGGTGAAAATATAAAATCCAATGAGGCAGTCTTTTCTGTTCCCGGTCGTGATGTAGAGGGTACTATTGGCGGATCTCCGGGAATTAACGGAGGAGGTGCGGCCATGGGCAGAGGACAGTTTCTCACAGGCGCTCCGGGTGCAGAGGGAGAAGGAGTAACCATAAAATACGGTGAAACGACTGATGATGTAATTTATGAAATTTTTAAACGTTCGGAAAACAAAGTTGCCGGACTTTTCAGGCGAGAGATTAATAATGAAACCTTAGTTGGTGATGATGTGGACGGTTTTGTCCATGTATCACAAAATTCACTTGTTTTTCAAATTGGTCCAAATCAAGGACAATTAAGACGAATTTCGGTTGAAAGCATCAATCCGGAAGAACTTTCAAAAGGTATAGAAAATAACAGCAATTTTCGAAGCTTAGCCGAAATTGATGTGCTGGATGCAGAAGCAGCACAAGATACTTTGCTGCTGGTTGATCAAGCTATTGATGATGTTTCTACGATGCGCGGTAATCTTGGCTCTTTTCAGAGAAATGCTTTGGAGGCAAATTTACACAGTTTGCGGGTTTCAAAGGAAAACCTGACCGCTTCAGAATCTATGCTTGCTGATACAGATATGGCGCAAGAGATGAGTTTACTGGTAAAAAATCAAATCTTGCTTGCTTCCGGAACAGCAATGTTGGCGCAAGCCAATCAGGTTCCTCAGTCCGTTTTACAACTGCTAAATTCAAACGGCTGATTGGAATGTTTTTTGAAATGATTTCTAGCTGCTTGTTCGCTTTGAACACGTAAAACAGAAATCTATGTCATATCAGTTAGTTGACTAAATGTAACTAGGCAATTAAGTGCCTTTTTACACGGATATTCTTCCGGAGTCAATGGAACTGTTTGCCTCAAAAAACGGAACCGTCTTGGCAGAACTGAATCCGAATGCGATCATGGGCTTAGGATCAAAGTTGAATACCAGGGAGATCATCGATCGCTTTATGGCAATCGAGCAGCGCCGGATCAAACCTGTGGAGGCTCGAAAAGAACAGAAAGTAAGCGAGTTGGAGGCTTGGGATGCCGTCAAAATGGAACTGAAAAAGCTCCAAGGCGTCACTGAAGCACTGGATAATTATGAAATTTGGGAGGCACGGAAAGTAGAGACCAGCAATTCGGATGTAGTGGAACCGCAAGCACGGAAAGATTCTGTGCCGGGAAGGCATACAATAATTGTAGAGTCTATAGCCTTGTCGCATCAAATAACGTCACAAGGGTTTGAGCATGAAGACGTCCGGATTGGTACCGGAAGGATCCAGATTCAAATTGGAGACGATGAAGACGAGACGCCTGTCACAATCAATTTGGCTGAAGGCAAAGACACTCTCTCAGATTTGAAGCGGGCCATCAATAATTCTGACTCTGGTGTGGAGGCCTATATCGCCAAAACACACGGTGAAACCCCTTTTCGACTGCTCTTAACCAGCGACGTAAGGGGAGAGCAAGGACGAATTAACATAGACGTAAATCTTAAAGGCGGTGAAGTTAGCGGACCAAGTTACCAAAATACATTTGATACAACTGCTACCTGGACGGGGCTGCAGGCTAAAGTAGCAAAAATAGCTGCAGGTGCAGGATTTGGAGGCTCAACAAATATAGTTGAAGTGGGTGGATCATATACTGGAGAAGAAGACAACGTCTTTACGTTTCGTGTAAATCGTTCCGGAGTCATTCCTTCTGAAGCCGGAGTACTAATCGGCTGGAAGGATAAATATGGCAGAGAAGGGGAAATTGAGATAAATAAGTTTAATTATGTTCCCGGCAGTCCCATCGACATCACGGACGGCCTTAAATTGTTGATAAGTGACGGTGAAGTTATAAGTGGTGACAGCTTTACTGTTGATGTCTTTGCAGAAAAATCTGACATGTTGTGGTGGCTTAGTGAAGCGGACCGCGCACCACAAATTTCACAACCATCTGACTGGAGCAGTAAAGCTTCAGAAGGAGGTCTAAAAGTTAACGGAACTTACGACGGCAATGAAGATGATACCATCGTTTTTCGGGTGGAGGGAAATGGACAGGTCGGCGGACCCAGCCCACTGAAATTACATTACGAATTCTCCCAAACTGGAGAAAAAGGCTCCGTCAATATTGGGCATCCTTATTTAGGAGAAGTGAAAGGTGAGGGTCCATTTGATAGCGCCACGGCTTTTGACTCAGAAGATGGTGAAGAACTCTTTGATTTAGAATTCAGTAAAAAGGGCCGCCGTGATCCAAAACGTCTGCCTATCGGACATGGATTATTCGTAGAAGTGAATCCAAGTGTTTTACGGGACGGTGATACTACGGATGTGGATGTAATTGCACCAACTGCAGAAAGTATGTGGTGGAGCGATGAAGAACATCGTGGCGTGTCAAATAAAGTAGAGGTCGAAGCAAAGTGGAAGACCTATGAAGAATTTGAAGGACTTGATGATGACAAAGAGAGAAGTTCTCTCGACGTTTCTGCTGGAATAAGGGGATTCTCAGGTGGACTCAGCAATGCCCCCATAGAAGTATCCGGAAACTATGAGCCGGATATTGCAAAAACATATACTTTTAGAGTCGAGAAGAGGGGTACTGTTGGTATAACACGTGGGCTGCAAATGAGATGGGAAGACACTTTTGGCGGTACCGGTTCGATAGAAATTGGCGAAGGCTATACTCCCGGTACGCCAATATCTTTTGATGAGGGATTACGACTGGCCCTTGGTAAAGGTGATTTATATGCAGATGATTATTTTACTGTCTCAACTGAGACCTCAACTGTAAGACTTGCTCAAGATTTAGTCTTGCGCCTTGGAGCCACCAGAAGTGGAGAAGGCCTTGAGGTAAGACGTTCGGAAAATATAGCAAATGATGTGATACCAGGACTTGATCTTGAGTTTTTTTCATCCAGTGAAAAGCCTGTAACTGTGTCAGTATTGGGTGACACAGAGGTTGCCAAGGAACGCATTCACGATTTTGTAGATGCATACAATACATTTCAAGCTACAGCCAAGGAGGTTTCGAAGTTTGATAAGTCGACCAACACTGCAGCACCTCTATTAAGTGACAGGAATCTGTCGCGGATGGTCAACGAAATAGCAACCACAACAATTGCAACTGTAAGTGGTTTGCCGCAATCGACAAATATGCTTTTTTCTATTGGTCTGAAGATCGATAACAGAGGCATGATGTCTATTGAAGAGAAAAAGTTAAATGAAAAGATAGTTGATGCATTTTCTAATGTTGCCAACTTATTTCGCACTCATGGAAAAACTGACAATCCCGACATAAGTTTTTTGGGAATGACTGAAAAAACGAGGGTTAATCCAAGCGGTTACAGGGTGGACGTCTCTAATGCTGCAAAGCGTGGATTTTATTTAGGGACTCCACTTCCAGGAATTATAAAAGTTGATGAAACGAACAACGTTTTAATAATTAAAAATAACAGCAGGGTTTCTGATCCGATTGAATTGCGCAAAGACAACTATACCCTAGGCAGCCTGGCCAAAACTATTCAGAACCGTTTGATGGAAGACAAAGCTTTGGGACGCCGTAGAATACAGGTCCGTGAAGAAGAAGGCAGGCTGAAGATAATTTCGGGTACTTTTGGCAACAGCAGCACAATTGAAGTCGAACCTGGACCCGACAAGGATCTCAGCAGTTTGGGACTAACAGACGGGATCAGCACTCCTGGAGAGGATGTTGCAGGATCAATTGGCAATGTGGAGGCAACCGGCAGAGGACAACTACTCGTAGGGGCGAAAGATTCCAATACTGACGGTTTGAGATTGTTCGTGACGCTTAGTGAGGATGATTTGGTTGATGAACAAGAAGCTACCGTGAATATTTCTAAAGGTGTAGCTGTAAAATTAGGCGATAAACTAGATAAATTGAATGACCCTCTGGATGGCAATGTCAAGCGGGCCACAGATGATATAACTGGTCAAATGACCAGTTTTGACGAACAAATAAGCCGTTTAAACAAACGGGCTGATGCTAAACGTACAAGGCTGCAGAGAAAATTTGCAAAACTGGACAGCACGATGGGAAGATTAAAATCCCAACAAAGCTATATCACCCAACAACTCTCTGCAATGAGTGGAGCTAGAAAATCATAAAATAAATTATTAAGGAGAAACGATGAGCACCTATGGTAACTATCAGAATGCCTATAAAAAGGCTTCTGTTAATACTCTTGACCAAACTAAGCTGATCATTATGCTCTATGATGGAGCCATAAAGAATGCCAGCTTTGCTGTTGAGCACATGAAATCAGGGCAGATAGAGAAGGTACACGATTGTTTAATAAAAACTAAGAACATTGTGACCGAACTGATGGCAACCCTGAACATGGATAGAGGAGGTGACATTGCAAAGAATCTTCAGTCACTCTATAGCTACATGTTTAGTCAACTTATTGAGGCAAACATGAATAAAAAAACTGAACCTGTAGTTATCGTAATCGATTTACTCAAAGAATTGCGTGCAGCCTGGACACAAATTAATTCAAAAAAGAAAAATGATGCAAAAAGACAAAATACTCCGGAAAAAGGCAAGATGCAAAATAATCAGGAGAATGCTGAGAAACGTATCAGTGTGAGGGGATAACTGTCATGGGATGATCTGGATACTGATTAGAGGCTATCTTTCCTGAACACGAGGCAATCGGGAACTTTGATGATTAACTGAAATGATAGAATCCTGCTCCCCGCCTGTCAGGGACAAGCTTTGCAGGAGTAATATCAAAGAGTATCATTAGACTTATTAGAGACTCTTTAAGAAAAATCGGAAAATAGAATAAAGTCTAGTTAAAGCCAAAGAATAGTGCAGCGCTATTTTTTGGCTTTGTTGTATCATATGTAGGAATTACCCGGCTGCGAACTGTACATGTAGGCCGTAACTTGTTTTGAGTTGCAGGTGTTTCTGAGGCATGTTCAGTTTGTAAGCCGGGTTTTACCTTAAAATAAAATTAATACTGTGCTATAAGAATTAGAAGTGGAAATTATCTTGAACTAAAATAGTAGAAAATAAGGCTGTTAGAAATTCAGCTTAGTGAAAATAGAATTGTGTGAGTATGAATAATTGGCATGAGGCTGAAATGTCGTTGCGCCTGGCTGATTCCCGAATTGCAGGAATAATAGAACGTGCCGGACCTTGTGAATTGGTACCGCATGAAGGTGGATTTGCCGGTCTGGCAAGTGCCATAATCGGACAGCAGCTTTCTAATCAAGTTGCAAAAATTATCCGGACAAGGTTCCGGAAGCTCTTTGAAAATGAACTGCCTGACCACGGGTACTTACTGAAACTGGATGACCCCGTTTTAAGAAAGACAGGACTGTCCTTCCAGAAAATCAAATACCTGCGTGGCTTGGCGCAATGGGTGAAAAGTGGTGACCTTGATTTTCTTGCATTAGAAGGGATGGATGATGAAATTGCTATTCAGCAACTGGTGCAAGTAAAAGGAATTGGCCGCTGGACTGCTGAAATGTATTTAATGTTTAGCTTGAATCGTCCGGATGTGTTGCCATTGGGCGATGCGGCTCTTGAAGTAGCAATGAAAAGTCTCTACGGTCTTCCGGAAAAAGATTGGGAGAAGCCTGCTATTTCAATAGCAGAAAAATGGAGACCGTGGCGGACTGTAGCGTGCTGGTATCTCTACCGATATCACAAAATGCTGAAGGCTGGAGATGCTCCTTAATGAGTATTCCATCTTATTGAAATTAGAGGTCCACTTTAATAAAGAGAACCTCTGTTGATCTTGGATAATTGAATAATCAACTAAACCTCACACAGCAATACTTCTCGTAAGATAATTGCTGACTACTTGGAACACAAAGTGGGGTGGTCTTTATTTTACTGAAGGTAATCAAATGGATTGATGCGTTTTCGCAATTTCCTGAAAATCTACTGAAGAAGGGATGTTGTGTTACATGCTGTGGAAAATGATTATGTTGACAGGTGTTGACTGACGGAAGTAGAAAACGGAAGACTTATTCTGGAGCATATTGCCAGGAATAATACCTTAGCCGTGTTGTCGGGCAATGAGATTGGAACTGGAATAGAAAACCGATTTCTGGGAAAAAAGGACCGTAAATTACAAATAAATGAAACTAAAGCCAAAGCGTAGCAATCTGCTATTCTTTGGCTTTGTTGTTTAATTAAATGGATTAAGCCGAAATTACCCGGCTGCGGACTGCACATGTAGGCCGTAACTGTTTTGAGTTGCAGCTTTTTCTGAGTCATGTGCTGTTTGTCAGCCGGGTTTGATTGATAAAATTGTTAGGGGGTCATATAACTCTGACTGGCTAACATAAGTTGAAATACTGTGGTTTGCTGTGCAAGTAGAAGAATGCAGTATTTTAGATATTGAAGCTAAATAGATTTAGAAAGGTTTTGCCCAATTAGGTTTATAATTGAAAAGGGAATTAATCTCAATTTTACAAATTAGAAAACTATGAAAATAACAGTTGGAGCATTGACTCCAGATGACCGTCAAGAGTGGGAAACTTTATATCGTGAATATGCTGAGTTTTATCAAGTACCCATGACAAGCGAAATCCTGGATACTGTCTGGAGTTGGATTTTTGAAGAAGACTATGGATTCTATGCTCTGGTAGCAAAAAATGGGAATAATCGTCCAATCGGCCTCATGCACTTCCGGGAAATGCCATCACCTTTACGAGGAAAAAAGGTTGGTTTTTTAGATGACCTTTTTGTACTTCCCGAATCACGGGGTACAGGGGTAGTGGATGAAATGTTTAAAAAATTATCAAAGGAATCCGCCAAAAATGGGTGGCCCTTTGTACGCTGGATAACCGCGGAAGATAACTATCGTGGTCGAGGTGTATATGATCGGACTGCTGAAAAAACAAAATGGGTGACATACCAAATGAGTGTTTGATCTCAATATAATGCTGAAGCTAAAGGCTGGCAAATACTTAAGAACGTTGTTGCCAAATTAAAATATTGTTTAAATTAGAGCTTTTTTTAAAAAAAAGATTCTGTTGCTCTTTGAAAATTTGATTCATGACATCAATGCTCGCGGAGAGTTCTGTCAAGAACTGCCTTCACTGAAAATTGAATAAAAAAGCGTGGTGGATTATATTTTGTCTGTCTGTAAGATATTATCTTGGATAAATGTATTCATGCACTTTTTATATCAGTTTTCAGGAGAATGCCGTGCTGCATATTGTGAATGGAGATTGTGCAATTGAAGCTTTGAAAGATTCTGGAATTGAAGGGGATTTTCTTTCCTGGTTGGATGTGCTTCATGATGGGCCTGTGCCAGAAGGACTTAGTCTGGAGGAACTATCTGAAGTTCGTGCAGACTTCATTGCGGATTGTGATTGGGCAGTACTTGAAAAAGCGAAGAATGCTTTTCAGAAAAGGGATATTGTTTTCCGCAAATGTCACGAATACGACTAAGTGGTTCTTTGGAACAGCTTTGAACTGTTTGATCAGTTGCATATCATGCAGTTGTTAGACGGTTTTGTGCAAACGAGGGATAATTTTCAGCACTTGAGTGTCATTTTTATTGATGACTATCTGGGGAGGGTATCCATTGAATCTCTGCCGCAGTGGCTTGAAAAGAGAGAATCGGTTTCAAAAAAACAACTCGTTCTTGGACAACTTGGCTGGAAAGCTTTTACCGCCCAGACCCCTGAATTGATGTTTGAACTGGCGCAGCAGGATACCTCTGTTTTACCGTTTTTGCAGAGCGGCTTTTTACGTCTTTTTGAGGAATTTCCTGCAGAGGGGTGCGGACTGACCAGGACTGAGCACTGCATTTTAGATAAAGTTAGAGGTGGAGTCTCCCAGCTAGTCCGTTTGTTTTCTGAAGTACAGGCAGAGGAGCCGGTCCACTTTATGGGGGACTGGTCTTTTTGGAAACGTGTGCGGGGACTTGTGGAAGTACCACTGCCTTTACTTGAAGTAGAGGGCGATGTCCCTTTTTATGAACCGCCAAAAACTCCGTTTCCGGATCAAGTATTCCGGAAATTTGAAGTTGGATTAACAGGTTTGGGGATTGAAGTATTAGATAATGTCGTGGATTGGCATGCTCATAATCCGAGAACTTTTTGGATTGGAGGAATCCATCTTCATCCCGGCAATGACTGGAGATGGAACGCGGAGCGTGGTAAATTTATCATAAATGAATTAAGCCCTTTATGAGTTATTATTTTCTACACTTGCTCCAGAGTAGAAAACATTCAAACCGGAGGAAGTATGAATGTTCAGACTGATGAACCGGAAACGATTTGGCTTCTGGAAATGCTGCATCCTGAAGAATTGTGTGCGAAGGCACTGCCTCCGAAAACACAACTGATCCGGCAAGAAATTCCTTTGCCGACCATGAACCGCTTTTTTTATCATGAAGTGGGCATGCTGTGGCATTGGACAGATCGGCTTTCGTGGAGTGAAGAACAATGGCGAAACTGGGTGGAACGTGAAGCACTCCAGACCTGGATGCTGCTTTTTCAAGGCACGCCTGCCGGTTATTTTGAATTGGAGGCCCAGGATAAAGCAGTAGAACTGTCTTATTTTGGTTTGCTGCCTCCGTTTTTGGATAAAGGATTGGGCGGCGGATTGTTATCTGCCGCAGTAGAAAAAGCATGGGAAATGGAGACAAAGCGGGTCTGGGTACATACCTGCAGTCTCGACCATCCTTATGCATTAAAAAATTATCAGGCTCGTGGTTTTCAAATTTATCGGGAAACCAGGACCTCATCATAATAAACCGCCGTTTTAAGGCCACTGTGCGGGTGTTGACCGTACGCCGGAATTGAAACGGAATGGATGTTCTTTGATAATTGAATCTGGCGAAACTACACTTTGGGGGAGTTTTTCCCGTTTGCTGAGTCATTAGCCTTCGTGTTTTTCTGCTGTGGAGGATAGGGTGAATAGCTGTGTTTCAATTCTTGAAATTACGGATAATTCCGCCCTATACTTACCTCCGCACAGAAAATAATCGGTGGAAAACTGTTTCAGCAATCATGCGGGTGGTTAGTCGGAAACCTTTCCAGATAATTCTGGAATGATCTGACTGGTTAAATTCCTTTGAATAGTATTCGTGAAATGAGACTGGAATTCTTTAAGATGTCCATGAGGTGTGTTGTTGTTTGGTGAAAAGTTCATCATACCAGAAGTAGTTGCACCAGTATTATGGCTGAATGTTTCATTTTGGGGAGTATTGTTTCGTAATGTGCGTTCGACTGCGGTGTAGTCCTGTTTTTCTGACTGTCGGTTGTTGTTAGCTTCGAAAGCTGTGTTTGAATAATATAATTGAGGTGGGGTGTTCCCATTATTGTAATAAAAATATTATTTTTATGACATATTGAACATGCGTAAATCCGTAATGTATGGAGTAGTCCGTAGATTATTTACGGCAAATTGGATCTGCAGTAATCCGTATGGACTGGAGTAGTCCGTAGATTATTTACGGCAAATTGGATCTGCAGTAATCCGTATGGACTGGAGTAGTCCGTAGATTTTTTATGGCGAATTGAATCTGCAGTAATCCGTATGGACTGGAGTAGTCCGTAGATTTTTTATGGCGAATTGAATCTGCAGTAATCCGTGAGGACTGGAGTGGTCCGTAGATTTTTTATGGTGAATTGGATCTGTAGTAATCCCTAATGTTAGGAGAGGTCCGTTGTTTTTGTGAGTTGAAAAAATCAGAATGAAGGTCTGTCATTTTTTCTATGTACCTGAATATTGCGAAATTTTATCCAATTACAGTGAGGTAATATGCCACTACATTTTAACAGCAAAGAATTCGGAAACCGGCGCAATCGCTTACTGGAGTTGATGGCCGGTAGTGAATTGGATGGGATGCTTATTTTCAGGCAGGAAAGCATGTTTTATCTAACTGGATATGACTCATTCGGCTATGTTTTTTTCCAATGTCTATTTCTGGGAGGAGACGGAAAACTGATTTTGCTGACCCGCGTACCGGATTTGCGGCAGGCACAGAACACGTCCATCGTAGAAGATATCCGGATCTGGGTGGATGGACCCGAAGTAAATCCGGCTTTGCAGCTCAAGGAAATTCTGCGGGAATATGGTTGTGCTGGAAAAAGACTTGGAGTGGAATACGACTCTTATGGCTTGACTGCTAAAAATGGAAAAATGCTGGATTCCGCTCTGGACGGATTTTGTGAATTGATAGATGCCTCTGGAATGGTGAATCGCCTGCGGGTCGTGAAAAGCCCGGAAGAATTGGTCTATGTCCGGAAGGCTGCAGAATTGGCAGATGATGCTCTGGATGAAGCACACCGCTTAGTGAAGGATGGATGTGATGAGGGAGAACTACTGGCGGCCATGCAGGGTGCAGTTTTCAGAGGTGGTGGAGATTACCCGGGAAACGAATTTATTATCGGTTCCGGTGAAAACGCTTTGCTTTGCCGATATTTTTCCGGAAGACGGAAACTGGATCCGGAAGACCAGATTACTTTGGAATGGGCCGGAGTGTTTCGCCATTATCACGCTGCGATGATGCGCACAATTCCTGTCGGAAGAGTGACAGAACAGCAGCGAAAAATGCACGAAGTTTGTCTTGAATCAATGGCGGCTTGTGAATCTGTTTTAAGGCCGGGAAAGGCCATCGGTGAGGTTTTTGATGCTTACGCCAGAACTTGCGATAACTTGGGAATGAGAGCGCACCGGCTGAATGCAACCGGATACAGTATGGGGACAACTTTTTCGCCGAACTGGATGGACTGGCCTATGTTTTATCACGGCAATCAAGTGATTGCTGAAAAGAATATGGTGTTTTTTCTTCACATGATTTTGATGGACAGTGACTCCGGGATTGCCATGTGTTTTGGACATACCGTCCTGGTAACGGATTCCAGTTGCGAACGCCTTTCGTGTCACCCTTTGGATTTGGTGGTGCGTTAACCGATCCTCCTTGGTCACTTTCCGGTGAGACAGCACGGATGAGTATTACTGTCTCGCCGGGAAGTGCCATGTTTTTATTATAGACAGGAGAAAAGTGGAAATGGAGAGAAAGGCTTTGCTGAACGACAAGTCGTATTATGCCGTGATTTTTACTTCAATACAAAGTGAAGTGAACAAGGATTATGAGGAAATGGCTGAACTGATAATCTCATTAGCAAAAAAACAGCATGGATTCTTCGGGGTAGACTCAGCTCGAAGTAATGGTATCGGGATAACTGTGTCTTATTGGGAGACCGAGGAGTCTATCAGGAATTGGAAGAATCATGAAAAACACCTGGTAGCACGACATAAAGGCCGGTCTGGCTGGTACAGTGATTATCATGTCCGCATTGCACAGGTCGAAAGAGAATATGAGTTTGATAGCAGGAAAAAATGAAATAAAAAAATTTTAACGTTTCACATCAAGCCGATTTTAAAGAATATCGACAGATGTCTATAAAATTAGATGAATGTCCATTGTGTAATTCCAAATTAGCGAAAGGTAAAAATCGAAAATGGTGGATAAATCAAATCTCTTACGTCAGATGCGTAAACATGCGCAAACATTTTCTTCTGCAGTATCATCCCCCTTAGTGGTTGATGAAGCTAATATAAATAGAGCCTTGGTTTTGATTGATGTAGCTGCAAGGGATTCCGGATTAGGGATACTCCGTAAAATGTCATTCAAGACTCCAGCTCTGTTAAAAAAACTGCGTCCTGAAAAAAATTTGGATTACTTGAAGACTGAGATTAAAAAACGAATTCAGGAGGCCATTTCAAGTGAGGGTCCTCTGACGAAAGAGCAGCAAAAGAAAGAATATGAAAAATTTAAACGTGCCGAACAAAAATTGCGGAAATTACTTGATACAAAGGATTGCTGAAAACATACGTCGTTAATTTTTATTAATTTCTTGGCCTGAGATCAAGAATAATATTTGATATTTTTATTAATAAAAATAATATTTTATTGAAATAGAATACCGGAAAATCGATTGGATTTTCCGGCTGCATTTGTCTCTTCAATTGTAGTATGGAGAGGACTGTCTGGAAACAAAGCTTGAGGCCCAGAATACGAGGCTCAAGACTATGAATTCAGCTGGCACAGAGTTTCGAAATACCACCGGACTTTTGTGTAGTGGTGTTTTAAAACCTTCACATGCCGTGCATGTTGAAGGCTGAGGGGGTAGGGCTTTGCTTTCATGGTGAAAGCTGACCCTGTTTGAATGAGTGCGGATTGAATCCGGACTTGTTTGCCCAAAGTATTCTATTGGAAGGGAATACATTTATTCCATGGCTAGGAGTTAACTTTCTCACTTAAAAGGTTAAGGAGATAATATGTCATTAAGAATCAATAATAATATTGAGTCGATGAATGCTCATCGCAACCTGTTAATGAATGACCGTGCGCTTTCGAAGTCTCTTGAAAGACTGGCTTCAGGACAGAAAATCAATCGGGCAGCCGATGATCCGGCAGCTTTGGTTATTTCTGAACACATGAGGGCACAGGTCAGCGGGATGAAACAGGCAATCAGGAATAACGAAGTTGCTATTTCGCTCGTACAAACTGCTGAAGGTTCCATGAATGAAATCTCGTCCATTCTGGTAAGTCTTCGCCAGCGAGCAATTTCTGCTGCAAACGTTGGTGCCAGTGACCAGGATATGATTGACGCCAATCAGGCTGAGATTGAAAATGCGCTTGCTTCAATTGACCGTGTTGTTTCAACCACTCAGTTCGGACATTACAGGCTTCTGGACGGAACAAATGCTGCGAAGACAGTGACAAATGAAGACGGCAGCATTTCCACTCAAGAAGGACTGCGTTTCCATGTTGGACCAAATGCTGAACATATGGCTTCAACCTCCATTAGAGACATGAGCACAAGTCAGCTTGGTCGGGCTATAGTTCCAGAAGGTGAAATGCCAAACAAAAGCAACTTCATGTCACTCGCTGACATTGATGTGCGTAATGAGCAGGGTGCTCAGGATGCACTTGCTATAATTGATCAGGCTCTTACAGAGGTTGCTTCAGTTCGTGGAGAATTAGGTGCTTTCCAGAAACATACCCTGGAATCTAATCTCACCAGCTTGCAGGTCGCAGCAGAAAATATGACTGCTGCAGAGTCTACTATTCGTGATACTGACATGGCTCAGGAACTGGCTACATTTACACGTAACCAGATCATGACTCAATCAGCAACAGCACAGTTGGCTCAGGCAAATGCAATGCCGCAACACGTCTTGCGATTGTTAAACGGCTAGCAGGGTTCAGGGGCAGTTTATCCCCCAGACATAACACTATTCCGGCTCCATTTATTGGAGTCCGGAATGGCTGTTTATATTATTTAAATGAACGTTTATCTATAATCATTATTCAAAGATTTGTCGATGACTGGAGTTTATATTCCGGTTAACGGGATCAAAAAACTTGAAACTTAAATATAACGAGGAACTATGCCGTTGGGGATGAAACACAACATTGCATCTATCAACGCAATAAATCATCTGGCCGAAGCGCAAAATGAACTGTCCGATTCGCTGAAACGATTATCTTCAGGACAAAGAGTCAACAGTGGAGCAGATGATCCTTCGGGTCTGATTCTTTCAGAAGGTTTACGCGCTCAGGTTGCCAGTGCGCAACAGGCGCTGCAAAATTCGGAGTTTTCTCTGTCTCTTGTCCAGACTGCCGAAGGTGCTTTGGTTGAAGTAAACAACTTGTTGATTGAAATGCGTCAGTTGGCTACAACTGCAGCAAATGAGGGTGCCACCGATTACAATGCGCTGTTAGCATTGCAGTTTCAGATTCGTAAAGCAATTGAGGGAATTGACCGTGTTTCCCGCTTTACTAGCTTTGGGAATAAAACTCTGCTAGACGGAAGCCATGGTGCAACAGGAATGGGAGGAAATGAAGAACTTGTTTTTCTTAAAGCATCTTCCAAAACAGTCGCTTCACCCGTTAGCGGATATGATGTGGATATTACCGAATTACCGCTACGGGCAACTTTGACAGCAGACCTTGATGACGATGATGCTTCCGGTCTGCAAATTACTTTAGAAGAAGAAGATGGCGCTGTAATTAGGGTCAGTAATCCGGAAGGAGCCACTGCAGTCGGATTTGCAAAACGTCTGCAAAAAGCTGTCTTGGAAGCGAACATGAATTTGAACATACGCTTTGATGCTGATGATGAAGAACTTACAATTGAACATCGGGAATATGGACTCACCAAAGGATTCACTGTAACCGGGACAAAAGATGATGTAATTGTTGACAACGCTTTTGAGCCGGAATTGCTTTTAGGACGTGATATAAAAGGAACAATTAATGATGAGCCTGCTGATGGTGATGGACTGATCCTTACCGGCGAATACAATAATGAGAAAACCAGCGGTTTGAGTGTAGCTTTTTTAGGTGATGGTACCGGCAATGCCGGATCAGTGACTGTTGCGCAAAATTCTCTTAAGTTTCAAGCTGGAGCAAGTGCAGATGAAAAAATTGTAATTGCTCTGAACAGTACCCATTCTACTGTCCTGGGAAGAGGTGTGGATAATACAAGCGGATTTGAAAATTTGTCCCAAATCAGTCTCAAGTCTACTCAAGAAGCCATTGATGCAATTCGCCTTGTAGATGAGGCTCTTGATCAACTATTATCAATGCGCAGCCAGCTTGGTTCTGTACAAAAACATACACTGGAAACAAATATTTCAGTTCTCCGCAACACAGTAGAAAATTTGACTGCGGCAGAATCCAGCATCCGAGATACAGACATGGCTTTGGAAATGGTTAATTTTACGAAAAACCAAATCATTACGGAAGCCGCAGCAGCTGCAGTCGCACAGTCAAATCAGACTGCTACCAGAGTTTTGCGGCTGTTGTTCAACAATAATCCACATGGACACTGGTCATTTTTTAGAGACCACTGATCGTTGATCAAATAATGCGCCTTGACGATACAATTGCTGCGATAGCAACACCTTTGCAGCCATCCGGACTTGGAGTGATCAGAGTAAGCGGAGAGCAGGCAGTTTCTGCAGTAGAGGCTCTGTTCAAGACAAATGGGAAACCGCTGAAAAAGACGGAAACACACAAGCTGGTACACGGCTGGATAAAAGACGACGGAAAACTTATTGACAAAGTTTTAGTAGTCGTCATGCGTGCTCCTCATTCATACACCACTGAGGATGTGGTTGAAATTCAGTGTCACGGAAGCCCTTTTGTGTTGCGAATCATCCTGGATTTGGTTTTACGGCAAGGAGTGCGTTTGGCAGGTGCAGGGGAGTTCACTCAAAGAGCTTTCTTGCATGGGCGCCTGGACCTGACACAAGTGGAAGCAATTTCAGACTTGATTCAAGCCAGTTCTGAAATTGGGGCAAGACTGGCTGCACAACAACTTCGTGGAAAACTTTTTCACGCCATTGATGCTGTAAAAAAACAAGTGGTCTCCATTGCTTCACTAGTTGAGGCCAGCATCGAGTTTCCGGAAGAGGACCATGAATTCACTCATCAGGAAGATTGTCTGCAGCGTCTGGATCAGGCTAGTGCCGATCTGGAAAGCTTACTTTCTCATGCTGACCGTGGAAGACAAATACGTGATGGGTTTAGTGTAGTATTGATTGGCCGGCCGAATGTAGGAAAATCTTCGCTTCTAAATACCTTGCTTCGCGAGCAAAGAGCGATTGTAACGACCATTCCCGGTACAACCAGAGATTCAATTGAGGAATCTGTACAAATTCAGGGTCTAGCTTTTCGCTTAACGGACACAGCCGGCATTAGAAAAACAGAAGACCTGATCGAATCAGAAGGTATTCGGCGTACACAAAATGTCCGCGAAAAAGCCGACCTCGTCTTGTTGATTCTTGATGCCAGTGAAAAACTTATGGACGAAGATTTGAGTTTAATCAGTGAAGTTGAAAAAGAGCGGACAATTGTAGTTCTCAATAAAAAAGATCTAATGGACGACACTACCCCGCGTTGGTATGAAAAAATATCCCGTTTGGAATCTGTTTTGATTTCAGCAAAAACAGGTGAAGGTTGTGATGAGTTGGAATCCAGCTTATATAAAAAAGCTACACTCGGCGGTTTGCCTCAGGAAGATGAAATCTGGATCACAAACCGCAGGCAGCAACAGGCTGCAAAAAATGCTCTGTCTGCTTTGTTCTCAGCGCGAAAAAGTTTGAATCAGTCAAGTGGAGAAGAGTTTCTTGCAGTTGATTTACGCTCTTGTTTAAACGCCCTGGGTGAAATAGTTGGCGAAACTACGCCCGATGATTTGCTTGGGCAAATATTTTCGGATTTTTGTATTGGAAAATAAACAAATGACAGACAGCGAATTGAAACTACTGCTTGAAAAACAAGAGTTACTTTTAAAGAAGCTTCTGGAATTATCACAGCGCCAATTTGCAGAATCGGATGCGGTCGCACTGGACGAGCTCTTGAAACAAAAAGATAGCTACTTTGATGAACTGCAAAAGTTAGATCCTTTGCGGGAAAAGTGGCACAAGAAATACAACCGTCCCTTAGGGCAGGAAGAACAAAAACTTGATGATAATATTCAGGATTTACTTGAAAAACTACTGCTCTCAGAACAGGATTTTGAAAAAATAGTAGGCCGTGAAAAAAATGCTGTCTCATTACA